>Ga0214544_1000654_pt1 | contig 65876 bp, 50 predicted proteins | sample CNSS3metaG_FD_160074 | JGI IMG/M metagenome (GOLD analysis project Ga0214544, IMG submission 160074) | Root nodule microbial communities from cowpea collected in UCLA plant growth center, Los Angeles, California, USA - CNSS3 | ecosystem: Host-associated > Plants > Roots > Nodule | place: USA... | reverse complement strand
TATATATGTATATATACATATATATATATATGTATATATGTATATATATGTATATACATACATATATACATATGTATATATACATATACATACATATATACATATGTATATATACATATATACATATGTATATATACATATATATATATATATATATATATATATATATATATATATATATATATATATATATATATATATATATATATATATTGTTCCTGCAGAGAACAAATAAGATATGTTAGACACAAGTACTACTTTACTCTGGTCTGCCATCTCCTCAGTAGGCTTCCTCCCGGCTGATACATGTCGCCTATGGATATCTCAGTGTAATTGGTTTGGACCCGAGGGGGTTACCTGCAGAAGAGACTTCGAAGCTCAAGTTAGCAAAATCTCTTAGAAAGTCAAATCTGGTGATTAGGAGAATAATGAATGTGTACCTTTAATTCGTGGGGTCCATGCATATTTATAGATTATTAATTATGTCGGGCCACGTCATGGGCTGAGCCCTCGTTTGGGTTATAGGTGGGTCTGGGCCCTAGCCTAGGCCCCTTAGTTCGATTATTATGGGCCTGATGAATATTACAGAAATGTTCTGATTTTGCCAAGTCCTTGCTTAGTTTCCTAGAGTTAACGGCCTAGGCCGGTTACTCTTTAGAGGCTTAGGCCAATATTGTTGCTTTAGTGTGTTCGATCGATGTTGTTCCTAAGCGGCTTAGGCCGGATACCTTGATTCACCTTAGCGTGTGTATGGTGATTGTTATTATTTACATCCTTGGTGGTTACGCGGACGGGTTTTATGGTTATTATTCGGCTAGGCCGGCTAGGTGTGGTACACTAGTCTCCCAGCCTTTGCCGATATAGTTATGACGGTAAAGGATGACAACTGGTGTCGTTTTTGGCTAGGCCGGCTATACATACATATGTATGTATACATATATGTATATATATATATATATATATATATATGGGAAAATATATTTTTAGTCCTTTAACTTGAGAAAATTAAAATTAGTCTATTTTTGAAATATTGATTTAATTTAGTCCCCAAATTTTAGAAATGTGTGAATTTAGTTCTTTTAACCAAATTTTGTTAAGTTTATTTAACGTTTCAAACACGTTTCATGATTCTATGTGTATTTTTTACACCATTTGACGCATTTCTGTTCCAATGTTAGTTGAGAAACATATTTGAAATGTCAAATAAATTTAATAAAATTCGATTAAAAGGACTTAATCCACACATTTCTAAAGTTAGGAAACTAAATTGGATAAAAGTTTCAAAGAATAACCAATTCCAATTTTCACTAAAACTTAGGAGATTAAAAACATATTTAATATATATATATATATATATATAATTTTTATTAATTTATTAAAAATATCTACGAAATCATATTGAAGTATTTTTTGAAATAATATTTATTTCTTTCTTAGTTAAATATGTTTTTAGTCACGCGAAATTAGAATTTGTTTTTATCTTAAATTTTGATACATTTTTATTTTCAAATATTAAAAATAAATGATTATAATCTTTTTAGCTCAATGACATCAATTTTCTTTTTTATGTATTGAACGATATTTTTGCTTATATTTTATCCAAAACTTGTTAAATTATGTAAACGACTCATAAGCTAACCTAAGATACGTTAAAAAAATCTCATATAATTTGGATAGATTAACTATATCTATTTAAAATAGATTAACTATATCTGTTTAATTTTAAAATTTAAGAAGAAACCATATTAAAATTTGAGACTAATACAGAATTATAATTTTCTATCCAAGTTAAAATAAAAACTAAAAACACGTTTATTTATTTTATAAAAGTTGTGGTTAAATATCATTCATTCCTGGGAGCCTATTATTTTGTACAATAACATGGAACAAGACAAAAGCACTACTGTGCAGTTTATACCTACTATACCTACTTTTACACATGTATCATCTGACTTCAGTCTCTGCATGCCACAAGTTACATAATCAACTATCAACATGATTTTGTTATTGCACACATTAATAAGTCATCCACAATGAACTTGAAACAAGGTTTAAATATACTTTTATCGTTAACACTATTATAATATATTATATCTTATTTTTCAATTAAATTATAAAATATTTAATCATTATATTTTATAAAAGTCACGTTATCTGCAATAAATGACACATATAATATTGTATAATAAACTAAAGTATAATAATATATATATATATATATATATATAATTTTACATTAGACTATAGTTTAATTATCTATTTAATTTGTTAAAAAATAATATTTTATATGATTTTCATAAAAATTAAGAACCGAATATTTTATAATTTAATTTAAAAGCAGAAAAACAATATTTTATAATATTTTAATAAAAAATATATTTAAGCCACCTAAAAACATACTTCCTTACATATTCCTGTTTTGTTTTATAACTTTTGCATTCCATTTATTCATCTTTAAATTTTAAAAGTAAGAAAATACTGCCATGCACACTTTTCCACATGAAACATGTGAATAAAACTGACTTTGAATGAGTCAGAGGACTTTATAAACAGGTGCGTCGTGTTGATGTCAGAGCAAACAAACCTAACCAAATCTTCTTTGATCTGTAGAACACAGTGCAAAGGTTCTTGCTGTTTCCAATGGATCACTCCTCTATCTTTTTATTGTCTCACCTTCATCTTCAAACCTTGTTGTCATCTTTGATCATTCTTGTAATAATTTTCTGCATAACCTTTCTCAAAGGCCTTGAATCTCACTTGTTGAAGAAACCCAAGAACCAAGAAGTACCCTTACCACCTGGTCCTAAACCATGGCCTATCATCGGTAACCTTCCTGAAATGCTTGCAAATAGGCCTACATTCAGGTGGATAAACAACCTAATGAAGGAAATGAAAACTGAGATTGCTTGCATTCGCCTGGGCAATGTTCATGTTATACTCGTAACTTGTCCGATCATTGCTCGTGAATTCTTGAGGAAACAAGATGCTACTTTTGCTTCTAGACCCACAAGCATCACCACTTCTCTTATAAGTCGTGGATATCTCACCACAACCCTTGTGCCCCTAGGGGAACAATGGAAGAAAATGAGAAGAATTGTTGGCAATGAGCTGTTGTCCACAACCATTCACCACCAACTTCAACACAAGAGGCTTGAAGAAGCCAACAACCTCGTGTTTTACATCTACAGTATGTGCAAAAACAATGTCAACGCTGATGTTGGTCTTGTGAATGTGAGGGATGTCACGCAACACTATTGCTGCAACGTGATCAAGAATTTGAGCTTTGGTATGAGGTATTTTGGGGAGGGTAAGAATGATGGAGGACCTGGTTGTGAGGAAGTGGAACACCTTGAAGCCATTTTTGTATTGCTAAAGTACATTTATGACTTTAGTGTTTCTGATTATGTTCCTTGCCTGAGAGGACTTGACTTGGACGGCCATGACAACAAGGTGAAGAAGGCAATACAAATTGTGAACAAGTATCACGATCCCATCATTGACCAACGTATCAAAGAATGGAATGATGGGTCCAAGATTCATACAGAAGATTTTCTTGATATTCTCATCTCACTCAGAGATGCCAACAATAACCCAGTATTGACTACGCAAGAAATCAAGGCACAAATCAACGTAAGTGACTAATATATATGTTTATCCTTTTTATGTGTATATGTTGATCACTCCATAGATAATAACTGATAAAAAAAAATGAAATTTGTGCTGCAGGAATTGATGATGGCTGCGGTGGATAACCCATCAAATGCAGTGGAGTGGGGTTTGGCAGAGATGATAAACCAGCCTGAGTTGCTTCAACATGCCACAGATGAATTGGACAGGGTAGTTGGAAAGGAGAGATTGGTCCAAGAATCAGACATTCCAAAACTAAACTACATTAAAGCATGTGCAAGAGAAGCTTTTCGCCTTCATCCCGTTGCACCTTTCAATGTTCCTCATGTTTCCGTGAAAGACACCGTAGTGGGAAAGTACGTAATTCCGAATGGGAGCCATGTGCTGTTAAGTAGACAGGAACTTGGACGAAACTCAAAAGTTTGGGGTGACGAAGCTCTCAAGTTTAAGCCAGAACGTCATCTTAAGGGCAATGTGGTCTTGACAGAGTCAGATTTGAATTTCGTATCTTTCAGCACAGGAAGACGTGGTTGTCCAGGAATCGTGCTCGGAACAACAATGACAGTGATGCTGTTTGCTAGGTTGCTTCATTCCTTCACTTGGACTGCACCGCCCAATGCCTCACCCATCAACCTTGCAGAGAGCCACCATGATTTACTCCTGGCTAACCCACTTCTGGCAGTGGCAAAGCCAAGATTAACACCACAACTTTATACTGTGTGAACTATTTGTCCTTGGAGATAATCTCATTTATTATCTTATACACAAAAACTGTTGTTGTGTGGTGCCTTATTTAAATTTGGATTTCTGTTTAATTCAATTTCATTTGAGATTATACTGCAATGAAGTATTAATTTAAAAATTTTCTTTTTATCAGCAATTAATTTTTCATTTCAGTGTTCAAGATATACTAAACATTTTCACATTTGTTCTAAATCTGTTGGCTAGCCTTCAAGGTGGAATGCAAGATCTCCGATAAATTTGAAAAAAAATACTTATTTAAAAAATTAAATTGATAAAATAATTATTTAAAAAATAATTTATTTAGAAAGTAAACTTCGAAAGTATAAAAAAAAATCCGTAGATATATCTATATATAAAAATAAATAGATAAATATATACTAAACATTCGCTCAAATCCACATTCATTTAAATTCGCATTCTGCTTAAATTCGCATTTGAAAAAGAAAATTTCGAATCAATAATATTATGATTTTATTTTCAGTAAAAATCACGTAAAGTAATTTTAGTTTGTATTTTACTACATTTCGTTATATTATATTATATTATATATATATATATATATATATGTGTGTGTGTGTGTGTGTTTATGTGGAAACAAATAAGAGATGTTATAGACACAAATATCACCTTACCTCAATCATCAATCTCTCGAGTTGGCTCCTCCTCGGTTTGCGTATGCCATCTGTCAATGCACACAGTTTAGACCCTTGAGGGGTTATCTGCGAAGAGGGCTCCGATGATCAAGTCAACGAAAAGATTCTTAGAAACACAAATCTCTTGATTATGGGATTAATGAAAGTGTACCTTTAATTGCTTGACTTGTATTTATAGAGTTATTAATTATGTTTGCCCTTCATGTGGGCTGGGCCATTACTTGGGTCCTAGATGGGCCTGGGCCTAGCCCAAGCCCTTAGTTAATGTTTGTTGGTACCAGGGACCTTGTCTGTAATATTTTAAGTCTAGAGTGGTCAACAGATCTCGTCCTGTTTTCTGAAGTAAGCAACCTAGGCCGCTATGTGCTTTCATTTGTCTAGTTACTGACTTAGTTTCATCTGCTTGGTTATGTGTAGGCGGGCTTGGTCGTGCGGTTTTATTAGTACGCCTAGGTGCAGTACACTAGTCCTCCAGCCTTTAAGTGTGATGAACAATGTTAAGGCTGAAGTTTTAAGATGGTAATAGTAAGTGGAAGGGTGGCAGATGTCAGGGGTCTAATCAAGGGGTTTGCGCTGCCATTTTGAGTGTTGTGACGTTTCATGTCCATTGTGACGCTTCGTGTGTCTGATACTTTTGGCAGGAGAAGTTGTAGCGATTCAAATTGTGGATTATAAATATAGTTGTTGTTGAGAGTTTGTAGTGATTCAAAGTGTCGTCGACTGTGTTTGTCATGGCCAAGAGGGAGAGGTCGAGGGTTTCTTCTACATGTACATGTGTCATTTCTCGCAATTGCACGTGAGGCTGCCTTTTGATGATTTCACCATGGGGGTGCTACGTCTGTTAAACGTTGCCCCTACGTAGCTGCATCCAAAGAGTTGGGTGTACTTGCAAGCTTTTCGTGTTCTTTGTCGCTCGTTATATCTGCAACCATCCCCGCTGTCATTTTTGTATTTCTATGATACGAGGCTCAAACATCCGACAACATGGTTATCATTGATAAGTCGACCGAGTATAAGTAGGCTGGAAGCGTTCACTCAATCATTTAAACATTTTAAAGATGGGTTCTTCAAGGTAGTAGTGAAAGAGCCAAGGAGATCGTACTTCTATAATGATGACGGGAGCACTAAGTTCCTTTTTAGTTTGACCGACAACCCTTGGCAGTATAAGGACATGAAGATGGAGAGATTGTCATTGGCGGATAAGGAGGTGGTGGAGACACTGATGAAGTTTAATGATAGGCTACCCACTAAGGGCTTAATTAGGGTTTATAATTCGATTCATTTGATTGTTAATATAGAAGGTATCTTTTTGTAATTTTAAGTGTTATGGTGTGTTTAAGTTAACTAATCGGTGTTTGATGTGGTTACTATAGGGAACATGGCACAGGTTGGGAAGAAGAACTTGAACCTTTTTCAAGCTCTGAGGAAGGAGAAAGTAGCGAAGGCCAAGGCTGTTGGGAGCACTGAAGTTCCCAACTTACAAGAGTCCTTAGTTGAGGTGCACGTGCACGGGGGATCAAAAAGAAAGGCGGAGTTGCCCGCCAAACATGGTGGAGGGAAAGATGTTAAGAAGGTGAGGGTCGCCTTGCTGTGGTCGGGATCTTCTAGTGGTGCTAAGAAGCCGGAAGCTAGACTTATAGAGTTGTCGGAGACGCTTGTATGACGAGATATAAACATTAATTTGTCGGAGACTCTGGTTAATTCGATTGATAATATGGAAACAAACGCCATGATCAAGGCTATGCTAGAGTTTAATAGCAAAGCCTTGATCTTGGGACGCAGGGTTGGGAGTTTGTTTCAGAGAGAGTTGAAGGAGGGGAATCGGGCGAAGATAGAGGAGTTACAAGGTGAAGTAGACAAACATGTCGAGGAGAAAGCGGCATGGGAAAAAGAAAGAGAGGAATGGCTGGAGGAGAAGAAGAGACTGGGTACCTGGAAAGTCCGGTGTCTGGAGTCGGAGAGGAAGTTGAAGGGAAGGGTTGCTGAGTTGGAAGCCGACTATGACGAGTTGAAGGAAAAGCATGAAGGCATAGAGACTGAGCTGGAGGACCTTAAGGGCTGCATAATTCAAGAGCATATTAACGGTTTCCATAAGGGTTTGCGGCAAGCGGCCTTCTTTTGTAAAGACGTTGATGTGTCAGATGCTAGGTTTGATGTGAACAAGGATGTAGTTGACGATCATCTTATAAGTGAGGTGGAGAGCAGCCTAGAGGAGGAGGTGGGGAAGGTGATGGTTGAGGAAGATATCAATGGTGAAGAGGCCGTGGCAGCTGTTGATGAAAAGGCAGACTAGGATTAGGGTTTTATATTTCCTATTCGATTTGAATCCTAAGTCTGTAATAATTTGTACATTGCTTTACTTTGCTACACATACGTTTATATGTCGTACACTGTTACATTTCCTTGTTAATATAGCTAATGTTCGCGATATATTTGTTGTCATCTTGATGCCGATAGTTTATATTGTAAGAGTGCATTTACATGAATGATGATGGTGCGGGTATGATGAAATGTAAATGTTGTGGTATTGTGATTGCTCTATTTGATAAGTGACCATGTGAAAAATAGGGTGGGTTTGCGTATGAATCGCATGAATCGTTTTAAAAGTTGTGGTATGCGTTTTAGGCCACTTATTTGTGGTAAGGGTGGGGATAATGTCTATTGTAGGAGGGATCTATGCCTGCTCTTTAACTTAGTGCTTGCTAGTTTAGATAGGATGTCGGCTCTGAAATTTTCACTTCTTGGGATGTGCTGGACGCATACACGGTCAAAAGCATATTGGATGACATTACGGACCAAATGATAGTATTGCAGGAGAATGACATCTTTGATTTGGAATTCATCGTTGAGATGACCCATAATGAGCTTGGAATCGGTCTTGCATATGAGTGTTTTGACGCCGACTTCGCGTGTGAGAGATAAGCCGACTAGGATGACTTCGTATTCGACTTGATTATTGGAAGTTTTGAAGGCAAAGTGTAGGGATTTTTCAATGAGGATATCGTTGGGGCCTTCTAAGATGATGTCGGCGCCTACGTCCTTTGGATTCGAGGAACCGTTTACATAAAGTGTCCATTGGTCTTCCTCAGGGGTGTGTTGATGGTCGTTGACAAAGTCGAGCAGGCACTGGGCTTTGATGGGGCTGTGTGGTTCATAACGAATGTTGAATTCAGAGAGTTCCACGGCCCATGACGACATCTGGCCAACAAGGTCATGCTTTTGGAGTATTTTTTGGATGGGGTAGTCGGTCTTAACAATGATGTTATGGTTTTGGAAGTAAGAGTGTAGGCGTCTTGTTGCATGTACTAAGGACAATGCTAGCTTTTCCACCGTTTGGCATCTGGTCTCCGGATCTTGCAAAGTGCGACTAACGAAGTATACGGGATGTTGGACGCCAGTGATTTCTTGGACCAGAACAGCGCTTACAGTGTGATCTATTGTGGTGATGTAGAGGAGGAATGGTTAGTGGATATCCAGCTTGTGGAGGATAGGTGGGGATGTGAGGGTGGTTTTGAGGTTTTGGAAAACTTGTTCGCATTCGTCGTTCCAAGAGAACTTCGCGGATTTTTTGAGTAGTTGGATGATGGGTTGGGTTTGTTCGGCTAGTTTTGGTAGGAATCTCGAGATGGCGGTTAAGCGGCCTATCAGGCGCTAGACTTCTTTGATATTGTTGGGGCTTCGCATTTCGATGATAGTAGTGCATTTTTCAGGGTTTGCTTCGATGTCGCGCTGTGTTAGCATGAAGCCTAAGAATTTGCCACGATCGACGCCGAAGACACATTTTTCAGGGTTGAGTTTGAGGTTGTATTGTCGTAGGGCAAAGAATACTGTGGACAGGTCTTGTGCATGCTGCTGGTGGCTTGGTGATTTGACAACCATGTCGTCGACGTACACTTCGACACACTTGCCCATTAGGTGGCTGAATACTTTGTCGATCAATCTTTGGTAAGTTGCTCCTGCGTTTTTTAGGCCGAAAGGCATGACCTTGTAAAAATAATTGGCATCGTCAGTGATGAAAGCGGTCTTGTTCATATTGGTTATGGCCATTGGAATCTGGTTGTACCCGAAGTATGCATCTAAGAAGCTGAGGACTTTGTTGCCGGCAGCACCGTCAACTAGCTAGTTAATGTTGGGTAAGGGATAGGCATCTCTAGGGTAGGCCTTATTGAGGTTCGTATAGTCAACGCATATTCTCGCCATTTTCCATTTGCTTTTTTGACCAGAACTACGTTAGATAACTAGGTGGTGTAGTGGGCTTCCTCGATGAAGCCAACATTAAGTAACTTTTCGGCTTCTACTTTTGTTGCCAGTTGGCGTTCTTCTCCAAGCTTACACTTCTTTTGGGAGACGTATCTGGCTTCTTTGTAGATGGAGAGCTTGTGGCATACGATTTGAGGGTCGACACTAAATAAGTATGTGGCTGACCAGGCGAAGAGCTCGGTGTTGGCGATAAGGGTGGGTGTCAAGATATCACGTTGTTCTTATTTGAGACCGGTGCCTAATTTGAGAGTACGACCATTACGGAGCTCCAAGCTTATAGTGTTGCCAACTGGTTTGATTCGTGTGTTGTGTCCTACTCTGAGGTCTAGGTCAACGCTAGATAAACTATGCTAGATCCGAGTGGGCGTTTAATGTTGTAGGTTTGTAGGATTAGTAATTGAGGGCGTAGGCTAGCCATAGAGCACTCTCATGCGAGTCGTTTGTCTTTGTGAATGGTAAGGATGTCACCTGATGGGGAAGGGAATTTAATGGCTAGGTGGGGTGTGGAGACGACGGTGCCTAAAATGTTGAGGGATGGTCGGCCAAGGAGGACATTGTATGAGGTGGGTGCGTCTACGACAAGGAAACAAATGAGGATTGTTTTGGTTTGAGTTCCTTCCCGAAAAACAAGTGTGTAGGTCTATATATCCACGGGTGGAAACCTTCTCTCCGGTGAATCCACAGATAGGTTCATAATAGGGGACCATGGCAATGGGTGAAAGTTGGAGTTTCTGGTAGGTTGTCTAGTAGAGGATGTCAACTGAATTGCCTTGGTCGATAAGCACCTTCTTGACCGCGTAGTTCTCGAGTTCGACCGTGATGACCATGGGATCGTCCTACTGGTGGTCGACGCCGTGGAAATCGTCGTTAGTAAAGGTGATGGGAGGCATACGACATCTATGGTGAGAATGAGTTATGTGATTGATAAATTGGAGATGACAGAGGTGTTTCTTCTTGGCTGATGAGGTGAAGCCGCCACCGGAAAAGCCTCCGGAGATGGTGTTGATTTTGCCGTGTAGTGGAGGATCAGCCGGGTTGATGTCAGTGAGGGTAGTTTATGGTTCTTGGCGGGTTGGTTGATTGGTGCGGTGATCGTGGCGAGTATTGCGAGGGGGATGTCGGTTGTTAGATCGTGATGGATGTCGGGGTACGTCTCTGCAGACAAAGTGGCGGAAGTGGCCAGCACAAACCAATTCTTCGATTTTGTCTTGGAGCGCCTTGCATTCGTCTGTAGTGTGGCTGTTGTTTCTATGATAGCAGCAGTACTTGGTCATGTCTAGATTGGGGGGGTTGGATGTTTCGCGAGGTGGTAGGATGAGATCGACATTGAGGGCTTCATCGAGAAGCCGAGATCTGGGGACACTTAGCGGCCCATATCTGGTGAAACGTGGTTGTTTAGGCTTTCCGGGCCTAAAGTCAGGTCGTGGTGGTTATTTATCGTGGCTAGTGGTCGAGGGGGTGTAATCATTGCAGAACTTGGTGTGGAGGTTATGCATTTCTTCCATGCGGATGTAATCCGCGACACGGAGCTTGAGTTCGTGCATGGAGGCGAGGGGTGGAGATAGACGTTGTTAGCGAACGATCCTGGTTTAAGGGTGAGAGCCATACACTGCAGAATCATTTCTTGATTGAGGTTAGGTGTGCGGAGGGCGGTTTTGTTGAAGCGGTCAATGAAAGCACGCAACGTCTCGTCTTGTTCTTGTTTGACGTTAAGAAAGGATAGGTTTGTGGTTTGATGTGGGCGGTTTCCAGCGAAGTGGGTGGTAAACATGTGGGAGAGGGTGTCGAAATAGTCGATGGAGTATGAGGGAAGGGTAGTGAACCATTCAAGAGCAGGACCTTTGAGGGTGGTGGGAAAAGCTTTACAGAAGACGACATTGTGGGATGTATAGAGGGCGACGTAGGTTATGTATATTTTGAGGTGTTCGTCAGGGTCTGTTTCTCCCGTATAGTGGTCTAGTGTGAAGGGTTCCCACTGGACGGGGAGAGGTGTGTTGGTGATGGCGTCAATGAAAGGATGAAGACATTTGGGTGGTTGGAGTGGTAACGAGTGTGGTGGAATGGGATGGTGGATGAGGGTAGGAAAGGTAGTGGTGAAGTGATGAGGTGGGATATTGGTGGTGGGGAGGGTGGTAGCAAGGGTGGGTGTTGTGGGGTGCTTGGGGATGGTGGGATGAATGTTTGTGTGGTGGGTAGAGATGACGGGTGTTTGTTGAGTGGTGGTGAAGGTGTGTGGGGTGGGGTTGTACTCGCTTTCTTCCTCACTAGGTTGGTAAGCCAGGGACCTGGGGGCTTCTGATGATTCCTTGGCCTTCCCTTTCTGGGTAGGGTCGGCCTCGATCTTTCTTCTCAACCTCGAGTTTTCTTGCCTCAACGCCTCCATCTCGTCAGCATTACGCTTTCTAAGGTCAGCGAGTTCTTGTTGCATCTTGGTTTGGTCTTCAAGGATGGCGGCCAAGTCCGGGGTGATGTTAGCAGGCGCAATAGGGCCCGTCTTAGGTTGCTTCATGACTCCAACTCTACAACGAGTAGAAACCATTCTCGACAGTATGCAGATCGCTTAGTAAGATATTGCTTCGTGCCCCACGGTGGGCGCTAATTGTTCCCGCGGAAACAAATAAGAGATGTTAAGGACACAAATATCACCTTACATCAATCCTTAATCTCTCGAGTTGGCTCCTCCTCAATTTGCGTATGCCATCTGTCGATGTACACAGTTTGGACCCTTGAGGGGTTACTTGTTGAGAGGGCTCGGACGATCAAGTCAGCGAAAAGATTCTCAGAAAGTCAAATCTCTTGATTAAGGGATTAATGAAAGCGTACCTTTAATTGCTGGGGTCCACGCGTATTTATAGAGTTATTAATTATGTTTGCTCTTCTTGTGGGTTGGGCCATTGCTTGGGTCCTAGATGGGCTGGGCCTAGCCCATACCCTTAGTTAATGTTTGTTGGTAATAGGGACCTTGTTTGTAATATTTTAAGTCTAGAGTGGTCAACAAATGTTGTCCTGTTTTCTAAAGTAAGCGGCCTAGGCCGCTATGTGGTTTCGTTTGTCCGGTTACTAACTTAGTTTCATTTGCTTGGTTATGTGTAGGCGGATTTGGCCGTGCGGTTTTATTAGTCTGCCTAGGTGCAGCACAATATATATACACACTTGTAACATATATCTTATATCTCTCCTATTCTCACTATCCCAATAAATTCTTAACACTCATAATATTTCATAATCTGTAATGATATCAATTGTAACATTCCGTATTGTATTATGACTCTTAAATTTTGATAAGTCTGCATCCCAATTAAGTCTACGTTAAGATCTCAAGATCAAAATGCGGACTTAACCAAATGTTTACTATAAAGCTAAATATTATATTTAATTTAATCACAAAAACCAACACAACACAATATTTATAACAATATATAAAAAAGATATATCATCTTTTTGTGTCCACATTTCATTATTCTAGTTTTACCTTTAATTGTTATTTTAAAAATTAATTATTTTATAAATAGTTTATTTAATCAATATTCTAAAAATATCTTTTATCTTTAATATTTATTTTAAATATTTCTTTTATATATTTTATTTTTTTAATTTTATATATAACAACTATTTTAAAAATTAATTATATATTTTTTATTAATCTTCACTAAAATTTGAAATTTGTATGAAAATTAAAAAAAAAAATGTGAACACACGCTTATATTTTGACTTGTAATTTTTAATTTATTTTTCCTGTACATCTTTTTGTTGTAATTCGATCTAGTGGTAACATCAGAAAAAAAAGGTATAAAATTCCTCACATAATTTCTACTCTCACAGACTCTTGTCTTCTTTATTGTTTAAGAAGACTATGACTCTGTTTCTGAGACTGAACTGAATATGTCGTTGAAGGCATTAGCAACCTCTCCTCTTTCGGGTATCACTGTTTTGGTCGTTGTCATCGCTTTCCTTCTCAGGTTTTACACCAATTTCGACACTACTGAGGTTATTTCTGTTAACCTTAAAAGTTTAGGTTCTGGGTTTTTATTTTTGTGTATCGTTTGTTCAATTAGGTCATAGAAGACCCTATCTTTATTTTTTCAATTTTAATTAATTTTTATTCGTGTATGTATGGATGATGAAGTCAACGATTTTGACTCTGCGTTGTTTCGTAGAGATTGTTCAGTGGCGAAGAGCTTGCATTGTTCAATGGATCTGACGAGGGGTTGCCAATCCTCCTGGGAATTCTTGGGTATTCTCTCTCTCAATTCATTGAATGAGATAATTTGAAATTGTGATGTTTTTTAAGAATATTAGGGGGCTGATATATTAATACCTTTTATTATTTTTTTTTATAGATCTGTTTTTGATGTAACCAAGGGAAAATCTTATTATGGGTCAGGAGGGGGCTACAATCATTTTGCTGGAAGGTATGTTCTTTGAATCCTTTTCTCGTCCAAAATTTTTGTTGTTGTTGTGTGTGTGAAAGATTTACTTTTCAACACTTACTGACCGCAATTTGTTCCTTCCTTTCTTTTTCTTTCCCTTTTTGGCATGAATTCAGGGATGCTTCTCGTGCATTTGTGTCTGGAAATTTCACAGGTAAATGAGTTGTGTTAGTTGTTCTGATTGATGTTTCTTAATGAAAGGGAATAATCCAGAATTAGGGACTGTCAACCACGACCAGTGAGAACTGTTTTTTCTTTATTGAGGAATGAGAGAATTTGTTAAGATGCTCAATATATATGTTTCATTTGGTTTATATTTTGAAAGCCTTGTCTGATGTTCATGTTAGTATTTTGTTAATGGGAGTCTCATGTTCATGTTAGTTGTTAGTATTTTGTTAATGGTAGGAGTTAAACCCACAACCCCTTTCATCCTCTCTTCTCTTCCAAACCCATCAAACCACCTTATATCTTCCAAATGTCAGTGGGAGGAGTTAAACCCACAACCCCTTTCATCCTCTCATCTCTTCCAAACTCATCAAACCACCTTATATCTTCCAAATGTTAGTGGGAGGAGTTGAACCCACAATCTCTCCCTTCCATCCCTTCCACTTTACCACTAAGCCACCTTATCCCTTCTCATGTTCTTATTGATTTAAATTGCAGTTGAATAGTTTGATATTAGAATAAATATACTATATATTTAATGGATAAAATATATGTGCTTGAAGAATATGGCCATTCTTGAATTTCAGAGTTCTCTTTTGTTTTTTATTTGATTGTGGACTTGCTCCTCTTCACCGTTCTTGAAATCATGCCACATGATCATCCTTTATGTATGTTTGTATCATATTTGTATTGTATTTTGCCAACCTTAGAGGTCATCTATACTATTCACCACAAAATTGATCAAATACTCCTGTTTTTGACAGTAAAGAGAATTTTTATTGATGACAAAGAGCGGTGTTAGATAATTAAGTACATGTAATGCTTTAAAATTTGACAGGAAGAAAAATAGAAGAGAAGATGTTAGCAAAAATAATATTTTTCTATAATTCTGTTTGTAGAAAGAAAAAAAAGAAGAAAGAACACTCTTTAATCATTCTAGCATGCCTCTTAACTCTTTCATATTTAATTTTTCTTTTTCTCATGTAGGAGATGGTCTCACTGACTCACTGCGTGGTCTATCTAGCACTGAGGTTGTAATCAATATGATTTGTTCAGTTCTTAATTTGTTTTCATCAAGATTTCATAAGAAGCTTGGCCTTACAAATTGATTTGCTCTTCTTGTCTGCACCTTGAATTTATAGCTTCTTCTTCTTCTTCTTCTTCTATATTTTGTGAAATTGCATACATTTGATTATCCAATATATTGATGTAACGTTTTTTTTTACAAGCATAAATTAAATTGTTCATGCAGGTGAAGAGTATTGTAGAATGGAGGGATTTCTACCATAAATCTTATAAGTAAGTCATATTTTCTGAAATATGTTATTTTGCTTTAGTTAACTTTTGGATAATGATACTTTAACCTATATTTTTTTTACTCACTTTTAACCCACCACTTCAATCATCATTAGATCATCACATCACATCACTAAAAAGAATCAAAATAAATGATCTAATGATGATTGAAGTAGTAGGTTAAAAGTGGGTAAAAAAAGATAGGTTAAAATATCATTATCCTTAACTTTTAAGTAGATGGTTAAAGTCATGAATAATTTGGAATGCATCCATTATGCACCTATATTTTGTCAAATTGATGTTTTTCATTGGAAAATGATTGACTACTTTAGATCCTAAACTTTTGGTCATACAATGTGTTGGAAGTCCCACATCGACTAGAGATAAGGCAATTTCACAATATATAAGTGGGTGCAAACCTCACCTTACAAGCCGATTTTGTGGGGTTGAGTTAGGCTTAAAGCCCACTTCTAACATGGTATCAGAGCCAAGTTAGAGTTTATCCTAGCGAACTTTCTTGGACATTCTGTTCCACGTGATATTGGTATAAGTGGTGCAAACCTCACCTTACAAGCTGGTTTTGTGGGGTTGAGTTAGGCTTAAAGCCCACTTCTAACACAATGTGTTTTGGACTTAGAGAACATTGACATAACTTTTCATTTCGTGTAGGTTTTAATGACATTCGTAAGAATGATTTTATACAAACCACTAACCAGTAGTGTATGTTCTGAATTTGTTTTTGCACTGTTTTATCGCTATTTCTTTATGTAATTCATTGTTTAGCATCTAGAGTGTTGGGTGTGTTGTAGGTTAGTTTTTGATGATCAGTTATGCTAGCTTGTGGAACTAAAGAAGCAAAATTTTGTGACTTTGTGCTATTTATGCTTTATGTTGGTGCACATGTTGGAACTCAATGAATGAGCATCTTCTTTAGGAAGGATTAAGGGTGTGTTGGAGACAGATACAAAAATTAGATTATTTCAATAGATCAATTGATGTGTAGTTGATTTTTTGTTATAATTAACTAACATAAATTATTATCAGAATAAGCATATTTGGGCGTAAAGCTTGTGGTCTTTTTAGAAGAAGGGTTGTTATGTTTTGAGTTTTCCAAAAGGCACCAAGTTCCACGTTGCGTAGTTTCCTCTCTTTCCAAGAGTTTATATACAAAGACTCTCCATATATCTTTAAAGTGGGTAGCAAGGGTCATGGGCCTTCCATGCATGAAGTTTTAGCCCTTATATGGACTTTTTTATGCACATTTCAGTTCAAACTCTTGTCGATTTTCCCATGTGCGATAAGGATGTCTAGGTCCTTTTCACCATTTGGTTTATTTATTTTATGTCTTTGATTAATATAAATCCTTAAAACCTTATCCAATATAGATTTATGGCTATCCAGATGTTGGGCCCTTGGTTTGTGGGACCCATGCTCTCCATGTGTCATCTCCCGGATGTTAAGATGGTAACATTAGGTCATCGCTTGTTCAATATTAACGTTGTATGCATGTGAACGTTATGTAATGTTCATCCATGCATTGTGCAATCTAGTGCGACGTTTGTGACCGTGTAGGTCAAGATTCCCTTTCCTATAAATGCACATCTCTCCTGTCTTCTGAAATCACACTTTCACTCACTATCTTCTCTTTTTTTTCTTGTCCCTGTTTGAGTCCCCACTGATACAAGGGTTAGGGATTGAGGGTTCTTTTCGGTAACACTTGTTATTCTTATTTGGGTCTAGCCTACTTCTATTAAATTATTAACAACTTCTTGATAAATTTGTTTGACTGTCCAAAGATTCCTCTAAATCTGTGGGATTACATATCAGGTCACTTGTCTGTCACATACTAGTTTCTTGAAGTATCCTTTGTGCTAATTTGTGTGTTCAGTTAACAGTATGCACTGAGAATGCTGCAATTTTCAGTGGAACTATTTGTTTGGGTGAAAAACAAGATACAAGAGTTAGGGATTGAGGGTCTGTTAACAGTATAACAATTCTTATGATTCTGTGTAAAGGAATTGCCAAAAGGGTGGAAAACACTTTGTAGAAATACGTAATTTATTCAGACCTTTGGTGCCTTTCGTTAGAACTTGTTGTGTATATAGAGATACTATAACTGTCTCTAATATAATTATCGTAATGCATCCCATACCATCTTTGCCCTAACCTGTGGCCGCAGTCACCACCACCTCTGGTATCCCATTAATCTCCCTAGGCTGAGCCTGGTGTATATGCTACTGCCTCTTTTAATGCTGACAAAGTCGGATGGCTCTAACTTTGACTCTTGTGGCTGAGGTTGACCATCTGAAGTGGATTAAGATTTATGCTCTGCTTTGTTAGTTTGTTGTGTTATCAAATCCACTCTTAATCCTTACCCTATACTTGTTTGGTAGGGAAGAATGATATAGAGAGAAAAGATAGATAAATATGTGAGAAATAGAGCAGAAATGGAAGTTGTTTGGCTGAAGAGAAATAATGAGAAAATGTTTTTATTGTAATAATAATTTATTTATTTATTATTATTATTATTATTATTACATAAAAAAGATTTATAAAAAAATTAGACTCCATATTGAATTATGTAGCCAACTCCCTATTTCCTCCTTTTGGTCACTTTGTCTCTCTTCTATCCAATCAAACTACGTCTGCTCCATCCTTTATTTCCTCTCTTACTAAACCTCTTGCACCTCATCCAAACCTCCAGTAAAGCAGATTTTGCATGCTCACAATACTTGTTTGTCTATCTGGGAGCAAGTCCTAGAACTCTATAAGAGTGATACTCAGCATAGTATGTGTTCAATAACCCACATTGGTGTCATTGGCTCTTAACAACTTTATTGCTGAATAGCTAACTACTGGGGCAAAGTTCATTGTGCCCTCCTGACTTAGACGAACATTTGTCTCTCGCTGACACCCTTGTCAAGGATCTTCAACAATGCATACTTTTTTCATGTTGTTGATTTGTATGAAGATTTATATCTACTCCGTGTTCTGCACAATCTTTGTTGCTTGTAATTCACACACGTTGAATTTATCACCTTTCTCTGAACGCACCTAATCAAATTGCAGGCATATTTCAGGGACTCTGCCCTCAACTTTTTTTCTGAGATAGGATTGTGTGTATGGGATCCCTCTCTTTTTTCTCTAGTGCTGTTTTCCACTTCACACAACGTGGTGTTTGGGTGGCTTCACTGTATTTTTTTCATTTACTCTGATTCTCTTACAGGGACTTACATCAGAAACATGACACAGAACTGGAAGTATGCATCTTCTGGTTTGTATCACACATCATATTCCTTTAGTGCTTAACATATTTTTTTTCCATCCTTACTTTTATAGGTATGTTGGCAAGCTAGTTGGCCGATACTATGACAGCCAAGGGAATCCTACTAAATATTTGAAAGGGGTGGAAGCCAAGGCTGCCAGAGGTGCACAACTTCTAGAAAAGCAGAAAATTGAAGAGGCTAAACAACCATCGTGCAATTCGAGATGGAGTCAAGACAATGGTGGTGAGGTATACACTATTGTCATTATTTGTAATCACTCTTTCTATATTTTTTTTCTTATAACAATTAGAAAAGTCATATATGAACTTATTGCTGATGAATCATAGTTTTCTTACTATGTTTTCATTTCTTGGATTGTCCAGTTACTCTGTGTTGCTGATTTTTTACATCCTGTGACATTCCTTTTAAATAGAATAAATTTACTGAAATTAAACATCATATGAAACAGAGCATCAGACATAAAGTATGGAGGATTCATTGGTACAGTTATCCAAAAACATATTAAGGAGAAAGTTTAGGCACACCACGATGCCAGTTAAAAATAGGACACAAGAGTACTATTGTTTTACAAGATTGCTCATAGAGCAAGTCGTCACCACCCTAAGAACCTCCATGGGTTTCCACATCTGCTCACACCAATAGTATTGGTGATCATTGCAAAAAGAAAAACCAAGCAAAGAAACACACACCAAGAGAAAGAGTAAGCTAGAGCAAAAATTGTTTTAATAGAGCAAATCAATAGTTAGATCATATTATGCACAGACAAAGAAGTAGTCACTCAAATCATGTGAAAGCAAACAATTTCAAGACTCTATGACTCAATATCCGGATCATATTCTTGATATAGAATTCTAAAGGAAGTATGCACCTGTGCTGGCTTCTAAATTCTGCAGAGTCTAGATGCAAGAGGTTATCACCCAACCACACAGGGTTAATCCTCTGATGTCTTGGGCCCAATATGTTCCAAGACTAGGACCTCCTGCCACTCTCACCACATAAATTATTCTACTAGTGTGAATAATTTTTAGAGTTCAGGATACCTTCCTTTATCTAGACATCTCCTATATCAAGGTATACACTAACCACCATCACTAAGAGTTTCCCTTGAAACTCTTTTACCAACAAAATCCAAATGCCATATCAAGTATTCAATTCTCATGCCAAACCACCACCAATCAAACAAGTCATGTTTTCCATTTCATACTTAACATAACAAGATTTCGTTTAATCTCATACTTTATAAATGCATACCATGACATACATATATCACAAAATAGTATTCATCCCAAATAAATGAGTGTCAACATTTAAGTACCTATAATTCCATACAATCAAGCACAACACACAACCAAAATTCCTAAGTAAATTTATTATCACAAAACCAAAATCACTGCAGTAATGCGTGACACATTTCTTAAGCTACAGACATCTAATCGACGATCCAACCGGTCAAACCATAAAATAGCATGTTATGAACCAAATGTCAAAATTTGAGCTCAATCCAACGGCTAATGAGTCGGGAAAGTTAATTTTACTAAAACTATTTCAGAAAAAGACACAGTCGCCCAGCGACCAATCACTCGCCCATCGACCACTTGATGCTTCCAGAATTCGAAAAATAATGTCAAATATCACAGTTTCATGAATATTTGAACCCTTAACTTGGAAATACACCAAAAATTAACGTTTTTCCCGATCTTGACTCATATTCCACAAAACACTAATCAAACTTAGCCAAACGAACCACGAACAAGCAAAACAACTTAAAAAAAAGTGAAACCCTAGCTTCCCTTATCTTACTCAAGCTTAGCCAAACGAAACAGGACCCCAAGGAGAGCACCACAGCTCCAGAAACAGATTAAGGAGCTGAAAATATTGGCACACGAAAACACAAGAGGGTTATTAGGACAAATCCTAGGTAGAGCCACAACAAGACAACTGGAATAAGAAGGTTGGGGTCTACTTACTTGGAGATACGAGTTCAGGCACCTCCGAACCAAGAAAATTCGCTAGCTTGAGGCAAAAATTTGTGCTCTAGCAGAGCTGCTGCTCAAGGGTTTGAGGAAGGGGAGGGATCTGTTTTCTGTAAAATGAAGCGAAATGAGGAGTAAGGGGCTGTGAGGGGGTCTTGGGAGTCCCTATAATGGGCTGACTCTGGGCCCTCTAAGAGGCCAGGCCCAAACCCTCTCTTAAAACAGAATTCAAATAAAAAGGGGTTTCACACATCCAAACTACTTGAATTAGCAACTTAAAATTAAATGGCAAACAAATGAATATGACAATAAGCTTCATGGAATACAGGAAAATTTTATGCATAAATTACATGGAATTGATAAATTTGATTAGCTTTGATTATGCAAGAATAAACTCAAATGTCCTATTAATTAAAAATGTAGTATGTGAAATGTTAAATTGGTAAGAATAAGACCAAGGAAGCACTTGGCCAAAGTTTAGCTTGGTGAAATTTGTTGAATATTAAAATTCAAAAAATGTGTCCTTACTTGCTGCATGTTTCTCTACAAATTAATGTTTGTCTATGCATAGCCTAATTTGTGGAAACTCTCTTTATTAGTTTCTCCAAATTTGATTATTAACTTATGTTTAAACTTCTCAAAAAATTTATTTCTTGTTTTATTCTCTTTTCCTACCAATATCTATAGAAAAGTTTATCGAAACATGTGCAAAATGAACTGAGCTTCTCACAATACCTAAAACTAATTTGTATATTCAACATTTATGCTAACTAGATCTTTTCATTTAATTTCTTCAAAAAGTTGAGGTACATAAGTTAATATTAATTTGAGGAAAAGTTTATACAAAGAGACCAAAACTTGTATGGATAACTGACTTTGCCATGCATTAGACAGACAAATTTGTTGCCACTTAAATAGTCTGCAATCATGTTTTGTGATTAACCCTTCATCACCAAGGTCACATTAATGCAGATTGTTTACAAGTTATTATGACACAGATTTGCTTATTTTGATTAGGTATGGTGTGATGTTGGTTACCCTAGATTGGTACAGAGACCAATAGAGATTGCTTTGACAGGGAAGATGAGCAAGCGTTGCGCATGCTTTGAAGATTCTCAGTTGGATCAACCTGGTTTAGAGGTATATGAAGGGTGTGAACACCGAGCCACCAGGTGCAAAGTTTAATCAAGAGTTTAATGTTTTTTTTAGCTTTATTTATGTATATTAAAAGCTTAATTTAGTCTAAATGGCAATTACTTTTTGTAACTTATTATTTATATTTTGAGGTTTGGTTTGTGCTATTTTTAATCTGGAATAATCACTCTTGTTTAGAAGTTAAATTCAAAATTTGTGTTATTTGCCTGCTCTAGAAATAATCAAGATTGGATTGCTCTTTCCTTTCCTGTTCTATTTTGTTTTTTTATCATTAATCTGTAACTTTTATTTCTCACTAATTTTCATAAATTATAATTGAACTAAATCAAAAATATCAAGCATTTCTATTTTTACATGTCAAAAATATGAATATTTATAACTTCTGTTACTATCAATGAAATAATCTAAGGCACAAAATTACCAATTAATGTTTAGAAATCAAGACTAAAATACAGTGTTATCAATTGAAGAAGAACATTGTCATCGAGTAACAATTTGAAGTTGAGCCCAAGCAAATAATGGAAGCATTATCAGATAAAATATAGTAAAAGTCATCAAATAATGTTAATATATTGTCTATTTTAAAAATATACAATTTTATAAAGTTATAAATAGATTTTATAAGTATGCTTAGTTTAAGTAAACATTTTTTTATTTTCATTTCAATTTCTGAAGATATGCAAAAAAGTTGTAATGAAACATCTTTATTTACGGAATTAGATTGTTCTTAATTAAATGAATTTATATTAAATGAGTGAACAAAAGTGAGGAATCATCTATTTCCAACAATTCAAATTAAGTGTAAATTTAAATGTCATTAATTAATTAATTTTTCGTGCAATTTATAATTATTTTATTGAGTTGATTAATTAATTCGTGCAAAAAGATGTACGTGTAATTAATCTAAAACTTGTGTGTATTTTAGCATTGTTACGAATATGTAATAGGTGTTCTAAATCTTTTCCATTAAAATTTTCTTACTACCTATTCATTTTATTTTAGATTTAAATACGATTATACTCCTTGCTAGACAAATAAACACGCTTCCATGAATATTGTCTGAATATGTCCCTGTTTTGACGGAAAATCTCTATATTGATTGGATATGGAGATGTACATATCCGTCCCGTCCCCATACCTGTCAAAATATTTGTCCCCGCCATATTCTTCTCCTCATCTAAATTATTAAAATATTCATAGTCAATTAAATAAACTTATATATATATATTAATACACACTTTCTATTTTTTATTTCTTCTAATTGTTTGGTTTGTCATAAAATTTATTCGCATCTTTAGTGTATTTTTCATCTTATCATAACTTTTATGCAATTATGTTCAATACTCTAAAAAAGTGTTTAATAGCATAAACCTTTCATTTACTAGGTAATATAAAAAATTTATCTTCTTTACTCTATTATTAAAAATTTTTGTTTCATTTGAATAACTATCACTAAAACAATTTTCGTTTATTTCTCAACCATTGACTATGTTGATATGTGAAAAGTTTTCTTAGATCTCTAAACTATTTTTCATTTTATCATACTCTTAATTATATATTTGTTTTTCTTTGTACAATTTCATTCAATGGTCTCTCAAATTGTTTCTAAGACACACATTTGATAATTTTTTAATATTTTATTTGTTGTTTATTTTATAATGTAAAATATTATTTTGATATATTTTATATAATTATTTTTTTTAACTCATTATCATATTGTAATTTTGTCACTATAATTGTATAAATAAATTTTACTTACTATAATATAAAATTTTAATGTAATTTCCATAAATTTGTTTTATCACCTTCTAACTTATATTGAAGTTTAAAAGATACAATATTTATATTAAAATTTTATTATTATTAGTTTAATATTTTCTTTTCGAGTTATTTTAATCAAGTGATGTATTATAACTTTTATTAGTGTATTAAAAAATATTCATTAGAATTTACAAAATTGAAGTAAAGAGACATTTAACATGTATTTTAATTTGAATATTTGTTTCCCTTTTATATATTTTTTTAAATTTAAATTTTATCAACTATAATTCATTAATGTTTGCAAATTTAATAGATGTTTTGGTTTTCATGAAATTTTATATGATATTCTAATTTGAAATGTATATAATTATAATATAACTTTTTTCTAAATATTTGATATCGAAGAAACAATCATCCTCTTAATATCGAATATTTGATAATATTATGTTTCATTTGTCATAATTTTTTATTATTTTATAAAAATTAATTAATTAATATTGAAATAATAAAAAAGTGGGTATGAGTATGGATATGAGTATATACCCGTTACTTAGTAGAAATGGGGATGAGACAAAAGTTTTATATCGTTAGGTTTGGGTATGAAAATGAGGATGAATTTTTTCAATGAGAATAGATATGGGATAGCAAAACCCGTCCCCTTCCCCGTCTCCGTCCCGTCCCGTCCCGTTATCATCTCTACTCCTTGCAACTAAATTATCTTTCCCTCGTATTTCCTAAATCATTTCTTAGTTTTTTCTATTCTATTTTAAATTACATTGACAAATATTGCACGGGTCAAAAATTGAAATTGGCAGGATTCATGGATCCAAATATATTTAAACCTTTTTTTCTTACAATTACTTCCTGCACCTTGTCCCTATCATTTTCTTTTGTACATCATGTCACTTCTACTATCATTTTTGAAATTTATTCTCCCGAATACAATAAACAATTTCAATTTTTGTTTTCACAAATCAATCATCCTCTTCTTTTACAAAAAAAAACAAAAAAAAAATTCTGAAAGCTTTTGACTTAAAATTTATGAGGTGCAATATACCTCAGCCGTATTTTATTTTAGTTTAATTTTACATGACATGATATGACAGGAGAAAACCTTAATATTTTTTTTTTGAAATTAAAAATGTTTGTAAAAATAAATATGATTAAGTATGTTTTTCATCCTTACACTTTCATGCGAAAATGGAATTAGTCTCCAAAGTTCAAATAGAAAATATCCTTATGCTTTTAAAATGTTTGGAATTCATTCTCCATCTTGGACAGTGTTAAGTGATTGATGACATGTGTAACGAAAGTGCTGACATGAATATAATTAAATTTTAAAATAAGAAATAACTTAAAAATTGAAAAATGTCTTTTATCATAATATTATCGTTGACGTGATCAAATTAATACTACTAAACTATAGCAGCGTCAATATTGCTAAGATAGTAGTCAACTAAACAGAAATTGTAAAGTAACCCAAAGTCGTCTCCCCAACGAACACGGATTTTTTTTTAACTAATTAGTCTTATAAAACTATACAAAAGAATTAGTCAAATAAAATAACAAAAATATAGGAGATAAAGATAAAAAGATAAAATAAGATAAAAATAATAGTAATGAAAAATAGGTCGATTCCACTGTTTTTTCAAAATAAGATTCATCATTGGTTCCCCCAAAGATTATTGTTCTTGATTTCTTGTTTAAGACTTCAAATTAATCAATGTAACTTCTCAATTAATTTGTTGGTGTCCTTACTTTTAACCAAAGTAACTTCTCAATAAAAAGCAAGAACTTTGTAGATTAATCATAGTAAATTTAATCAATGTAACTTCTCAATTAAATATTACTAATCCTAATCATGTCCATTCTTTTACCTCTTATATCTAGTAAAAAGCTAATTAATCAAAGTAACTTCTTGATTAATTCTAATCTAAGTTTTCACCTCTCAATTATTAGCAAAAACTCATACAATCATATGAAAGTTTCTAAAATTAATCAAAGTAACTTCTCAATTAAAATTTAAAAACTCTTGGACTCATACAATTGTTATGTTATGAAGATTCAACACTTCAATGTAAAAATCATTATTTTTACTATATTAAGAACTAAAAGTCATAGATGAAAATAAATCTCAAGAAAAATAAAAAGAACAAACAAGTTAATTGATCTAACATCAGAATCCAATTAAGAAATTACATTTGAACTAACCCTTGAAGCTTAGCACTCAATGCAAAAGTAAAATAAAAAAAGAATAAGAAGAAAGAGAGAGAGAGAGAGAGAGAGAGAGAAGAAATGAAATTAGGGCTCCTTAAGGGTTCCTAAACTCCGAAGTCTTAAGCCTTCTTTTTCTTCTACTCCCTTGCGTCTCTTTATATAAGCATTGATTGGACTTGAATCTTATATTTTCGGTTGCTGAAATCTTTTATCTTTTGATATAATATCACTAAAATAATTAACAGATTTTATCAATTTCTAAAGTATTTGGAAGATTTTCTCTATTGATAATTTGAGATATATCAAAGATAATTTCTGTCCAATTTAATTCTATCCAGAATTTGCCCAAAATTCATTGTTTTGACCAAGTTTGACCCTTTGACTATGCAATCGCAGACTCACACATGGATCCCTTTCTCTCTCCCAAAATTAGGGTTTCTTCCTCTAGGATTACTTAGGTGTAGGGACGAACGAAGCAGAAATGTTGTTGTGGTGGTCGACTTTTGGCACGACAGCTATACTTGTACCTTAGCGAAGGTCCGAGAGTGGTGAAGGAGGTGTTGCCGGCACTATTCTAGCATGGCTGATGGAGTTCATGGTTGACAATGGATGTCAACACCTAATTTCGTCCAAACAGATAAAAGATATTTCAAGAATAAAAAAATAGTAAGTGGTAAATAGTAATAAAAAAGGATAAAAAATAAGTGATATAAAGAGTAAAAAAGATAAAAAATAATAATAATAAAATAAAAATTGAAAGAAAAATAAATTGGTTGAATTACTTAAAAATAGTGGAAATTTTTCCTTATATCATACTTCATTCTCTATTTTCTTACCACTCAATCTTATTTTGAGCAGCCCAATTCTTATTTCTGACCATACCCCTATTTTCTTCACTCCAGAAATTCCTTCCTATACAAGGTTGCCACATGTCTTTTTTTTCTCTCTCACACTCGAGGGACCCACACTCCACTCACATTTTTTATCTTTCTCAAATTCATGTAAAACACACACTCATGCATTTTCTTTTCCTCTCTTTATCACAAATTGACATCAGAGCTAAATGGCGAGTGTAACAAATAATCTGCCACTGGCCCGACTCATAAAGGGAAAAAACTCCGACAATTGAAGCATCCAAATTAAATCTATGCTTGGGTCTCAAGATGCTTGGGAAGTGGTCCAAGAAGGTTTCGAAGAACCACAAATTACCACGGGATATACGACTGCTGAACGCAAAGCGTTGAGAGAAAGACGATCGAAAGATAAGACAATTTTATACATGTTGTATAGAGATGTTAATGAATCGGGTTTTGAAAAAATTGCTAGTGCATCAACCTCGAAGGAAGCATGGGACACTTTACAAAAGGTGTTCAAGGGTGCTGATCAAGTCAAACAAGTATGTCTTCTAACATTATGTGGTGAGTTGGAGGCCATGAAGATGAAGGAGTCGGAGGAAGTATCTAGCTACATTACTCGTGTGCAAACGGTAGCTAATCAACTCAAAGGCAATGGACAAACCCTCACAGATGCAAGGGTCGTGGAGAAAATTCTTCGATCGTTGACCGGTGATTTTGAAAATGTTGTGTGTGCAATTGAGGAGTCAAAAATTTTGGAAGAAATGAAAATCGATGACCTAGCAAGCTCACTTGAAGTGCATGAACAACAAAAGAAGAAAAAGAAACAAGAAGTTTCGAGCTTTACAAACAAAGATGACCTTCAGGGAGGATAAGGTGATGTATGCACAACACAACCGAGAAAAAGGACGTGGATGTAGAGGTCGCAGTTTTGGTCGCAATGGAGGCCGTGGGCGTGGAAATAGCAATGAAGAGAGAGGACAAATGAACCAGCAAAATTGGCGAGGACGAGGCCGCGGACGTGGAAGAGGTGGCCGTTCTAATCGTTCAAATGTCAAATGTTACAATTGCGGAAAATATGGACACTACGCAAAGGATTGCTATGCTGAAAAGAAAGTGGAAGAAAATGCAAATTTGGTTGAGAAAGATGACACAAAAGGTGATGGCATTATCTTGATGGCCTATGAAGGCAATGCTTTGGATGGTGGCATGGTGTGGTATCTAGACACCGGTGCTAGCAATCATATGTGTGGGCACAAACATCTCTTTGTTGATATACAAGAGATAGAAGATGGACATGTGTCCTTTGGAGACTCAACAAAGATTTCGGTCAAAGTCTGAGGAAAAATATGTTTTCCCCAAAAGGATGGAAAAGAAGGTACCATGGAGGATGTATATTATGTACCAGATTTGAAAAGTAATATTTTGAGTATGGGCCAATTGAAGGACAAAAATGATCAAGTAATTGCAAACGTTGAAATGACAAAGAATCGAATATTCAAACTTGACTTGAAGAATGTACAAGAAAAGTGTTTGCAAGTCAACACAAAAGACAAAGCTTGGCTATGGCATTTACGATTCAGACACTTACATTATGGTGCACTAAACAAATTAGCAAAAAATAAAATGGTTCATGGGTTCCCAAACATGGACTACATCAAGAAATTTTGTGAAGATTGTGTACTTGGAAAGCAAGCAAGGACAACTTTTCAAAAGAAGGCAGAATATCATGCAAGGAGATATCTTAAGCTAATACACACCGACATATGTGGTCCAATCACTCCAAAGTCTTTTAGTGAAAAGAGGTATTTTATTACTTTCATCGACGACTATATAAGGAAAACTTGAGTTTATTTTTTGAAGGAAAAATTAGAAGCTTTTGAGGTGTTTAAAAAGTTCAAAGTTATGATGGAGAAGACAACCAATCTTTACATCAAGGCTTTGCGGTCAGATAGAGGCGGAGAATACATGTCAGCCGCTTTCATAAACTATTGTGAGGAACAAGTTATTAAAAGATTTTTTACAGCACCATATTCACCTAAACAAAATGGTGTTGTCAAAAGAAAAAATCGAACGATTCTTGATATGGTTCGATCAATGTTGAAAAGCAAAGACATGCTGAAGGAGTTTTGGGCGGAAGTAGTGCAATATGCTGTGTATGTGCAAAACCGATATCCACATTCAAAATTGGAAAATAAACACCACAAGAAGCTTGAAGCGGCCATAAACCAACTGTATCACACCTTCAAGTGTTTGGTAGTGTGGCCTACGCACATATATGATATACCAGACCAAAGAAGAACCAAACTTGATAATAAGAATAAGAAATATGTGTTTGTTGGGTATGATGAGAAGACAAAGGCTTTTAAGTTGTTTGATCCAATTGACAAATAGTTGATTGTGAGTCGAGATGTACAAGTGCATGAAGAAAATACGTGGGATTGGAAGAATCAAATGGAGGCAAAACAAGGAAAGTCATTGAGTGTTGCACCAATAATCACTCCAATGACTTCTGAAGTTCATGATGATGAAGAAGAAGAAAAAGAGCCACACCAACCTAAGATGCGGAGTCTGTAAGAACTATAAACTCAACCAAAGAAGTACATCTGAATTGTTTACTAGCAAACTCAGAGAACATTGCTTTTGAGGAGGCAATAAGAGACAAGGAGTGGAAAGCTACAATGGATGAAGAGATAAAAGTAATTGAAAAAAATGAAACTTGGGATTTGGTGGAGTTGCCAAAAGGACATAGACCCATAGGTGTAAAATGGGTGTACAAGACGAAGATAAATGCCCAAGGTGAGATTGAAAGGTACAAAGCATGCCTAGTTGCAAAAGCTTACTGACAAAAGGTAAGAATCGATTATGACGACGTTTTTGCTCCGGTTGCAAGAATGGAGACAGTGCAACTTCTTTTATCACTAGATGCACAACTTGAGTGGCCTATCTATCAAATGGATGTCAAATCTGCTTTCTTGAATGGACTTATTGAAGAGGAAGTATATGTAGAGCAATCGCCTGGATACATGAAATCTGGAAAGGAGAGCAAAATGTGGAAGCTAAGGAAAGCGCTCTACGCAAGCACCCCGAGCATGGAAGACCCGAATTGATACTTACTTCAAAAGGAGTAAATTCTTACAATGTCCTTATGAGCATGCATTATATGTAAGGAAAGAATAAGGCAATTTACTTCTTATTGCTCTTTACATTGATGATCTCATTTTCATGGAGTAATGAGGAAATGGTTGAAGAATTTAAAGATGCTATGTTGAGGGAGTTTGAAATGACAAATTTGGGGTTGATGAAATATTTTCTTGGTTTTGAGATCAAACAAGGAGACTTTGGAATTTTTGTGTCACAAGAAGCATATAAGAAAGGATATTTTGAAGAAAAGCAAGATGAAAGATTATAATCCGGTAGCTACTCCAATGGAGCTCGGTACAAAACTCTCTAGATTTGAGGGAAGAGACCAAGTAAATGCTAGTGAATACCATAGTTTGGTAGGAGTCTACGATATCTAGCATGTAAAAGTCCAGACATTGCATATAATGTTGGTGTAGTGAGTTGATACATGGAAGATCCAAGACATTCGCACCTAAAAGCTATTAAAAGAATTCTTCGATACATTTGAGGAATAGAGTCACTTGGGCTACTATACTCAGAGCCAGATGAATTCAAGTTGGTGGAATATTTTGATAGTGATTGGTGTGGAGATATAGATGACTGCAAAAGTACAACAGGATATGTGTTCTACATGGGAAATACAACATTTACATGGCTCTCAAAGAAGCATCCAATTTTCACTCTATCAACATGTGAGGCAGAATATGTGGCAGCATCTTACTGTGTGTGCCACACGATTTGGCTAAGAACTTTATTATGCGAGTTAAATTTGCAACAACTTAAAGCAACTGAAATATGAGTTGACAACAAATCAGCTATTGAATTGGCAAAAAATCAAGTTCATCACGAGAGGAGTAAACACATTGATGCTCGTTTTCATTTTATTAGGGAACATGTGAAGAATGGAGAAGTAAAAATGGTGCACGTTGCAAGTCATGACCAAGTAGCAGATATTATCACAGTCATTTCCAACTGCTTTGTTTGAAAACTTCAAGATGATTGGAATGGAGGATGCGAAAGAATTGAGTTTAAGGGACGAATATGTTAAGCATTAAACTCATAACCTCCAACATTTATTGGGAAGTTTTTCTTACTGCAAGAATCTGAATGCCCAAAAGTCCCTACTCTTTATTTTGCTTTTAATTCAGTTTTTAATGTGTTTTACTGCTGGCTTGTCGTTAACAAATAATGGAGTTAAAGAGTTATTATGAGACTCTATATAGTAGCTTGTATTTTATGTTTAGTGTAACACCCCATTTAATTAATAAAGCTAATTAAGGGAAATGTCACATAGTATAATATAAGAAGCAAGATCAACGGAGCATAAAGTCACTCCTACAGATATCCCAAGTACTTAAAGGTTGATAAAAGAGGCACACCACGATGCCAAATACAAGTAATAATAATTTTAGTAAATTCCAAGAGAAGACAATACATGGGCCTTAGCCCTAAATGAAAATCCACTAAGCGGGAGCCAGCCCAGGCGGACTAAGCAGTATAGTCATCATTCCCCTATTGACCGCGAGAACCTCTCGCATCTGCTCACATCAATAAATTGATGATCATCGCAAAAGGAAAAGAACCACAAACAAGACAACCAAACAAGAAAACAGGGTAAGCTAGAGTAGAAATCGTTTATCATGCAGTCACATGCTATTACACAATCCGAGCAGTATATATCAACCAATCATGTTATGACTTCTCAAACAATACACTAGACCCAGACTCGACTCATCTGGATTACATATAATCTAGTTGGATTCAGCGGACGCTTGCACTTGTGGTGGATTATCCTACTTACCCCCGAGCTGCTCACCCCCGAGCTAAGTGTTACAAGTGTTACAGTGTTTCAATCTCCCACAGACAAGGTTAGCCCTTAATGAATTTCAGGCCTCCTACCACTCTCACCACAAGAGTCAGTCCGCTCTATGTGAGACTAACTGACTCCTTAGAGCGTTAGGATGCAACCTTACCTTGAATCCTAACCAAATTATATAGATGGGGCACCACCATGAACTCCCACTAACATGGGTCATGGAATTACATCCCGACCACTGAAGCACGACCTTGAAATCTCACCTAGAGATTTCAAGGAATTACGTACTGACCACATACTAAATATATTCAAACAATCAAATAATATTAATCATGCGTTTAAAACCTCATGCCAACCTCTGTAGCCCATCCTCATTCACATTCCATGTTGAATCCATACCATCTCATTCTTCCCAATTGATGAATATAGAATTTCATCTCATACCAATACCATTGCCACTTTAATACCAACCATGTCATTCATTTTACATACTAAGATCACACCAACATATCAATTTAATTCATAACTACATATATTCCATGCCTTTCTCATACTTCATACTTAAAATATATAAATCAATCAACAAAACAATCCATAACAACCAAGTGAAGAAAACAGCGAGGCCTGCAACGGATCTCGCTCAAGCCAAAAGCCCTCGCTCAAGCGAGAGGAGTCCCCTCGCTCAAGCTGCAGGCCCTCGCTTAGGTGAGATCGCGACAAAGGCCCTTGGAGGTTTTACGCACTCTCGCTTAGGCGAGTCCTCCTCGCCTGAGCGAACCCACTCCTCGCCCAAAGGTGAGGTTCCTCGCCTGGGCTGTAACTACAGCGACACACCTCGAGCTCTCATACGTTCTCACCTAGGCGAGCATCTCTCGCCTGAGCGAGATAGTACCTCATTCAAAACGAAAGCCCTCCGCTTGAACAAGAGCTCAAGTGCGAGTTAGGGTTTGTTCCTGCAAGTCTCGCCTAGGCGAGACAGGGTCGCTTGGGCAAAAATATCGGGTCTCACCACTGTTCTCCCTACAGCAGTCATACACTCATGCCCAAACAGTAATACCATTCATCCAAGCGTTTACAGTAGCACATCAACCACACAATCATGCAAACATTGACAAAATAAGCAAGAATCAAACTGACATGAAATCCCTAGCTTCCCTTACCTGGAAGAGCTAGCAAGAACTTTGATATGCAACAGTGAGCACCATAGTTCTACAGACAGACCCAATAACTACAAACAAACGGTGGAACAAAACAAGAACAAGGTTACCACGAAACCCTAACTGGGATTATGAAAGCGTAGTTGGAGGAAGACTAATATTAGCTAAGGAGTAACTTACGTGGCTTAGAGGACGAGACTGAACTAGCTCGAAGGCGGTGAAGGTCCAAACCCTAGCAGAGGAAGACTACAGCAGCTCTAAGGAAGTGGGTCTGTTTTACGAAAGTGAGCACAATGGTTAGGGTTAGGGCAAATTTGGTCTGAATTTCTCTTTTGGGCCAGCCCTTAGGCCCAATAGACTGGGGCAGCCCTTAAAATAAAAGGACAGAGAAAAAAAATGGCCTTACATTTAGAATGAGTGAAAATAAAAATAAACACCGAAATACTTTGACATAACAGAAAAGTGTGTTCATTTTCTTTTCCTCCCTTTATCACAAATCACCATTCATGCATCATGGACACATGCACCATGCACTTTTTTTCCCTCACAGCTAACATCACTAATCCACTATAATCCACATCCACTCATCTCACCATTCTCACACCTGCACCACTCACTACACCACTCACCTGCACCATGCATGCACTCACCCCTAACTCACTCACACATGCATGTACCCTCACAACACTCATGCATATCACCAAACGCACCACACCTGCACCATGCATGCACTCACCTCTAACTCACTTGACACACACTATATCTCCCACCTAAGCCCATTAAAACACCACTCACCTGCACACCCCACTGCACCTCACACTCACTTTCACACATACACACACACACACACCATTAATGCACCTATTAATTCACACACCTAACAAACTCAAACAACTAACTGAATTACCCCCAACACCTGACGCTTCAACGCTTCTCTAGCCAACGTACACTTCACTCACTCGGGGAGACACTATAAAAGTAGAGGAAAAGAAAGAAAAAATGGGGATTCAGTTTTGGTCTTTTGGAAGCGGGAGGCGGAGAAAGAAGAATAAGAAAGGAGAAAAAGCAGAAAGGGGAGGTAATAGGGTTTGAACAGTCAGAAAGGAGAAGAAAGATTGGGATAGCAAAGAAAAGAAATATCACTGCAACGAAGGTATTCATTCTTAATCTCCCCTATGGTTTCTATTGGATTTTTATTTTGAATCCTTTGTTCGAACATTTGTCATATACTCACTGGACTTGCATTAGATTTCTGTTTTCTAAAGTTTAGTTTCAATTAAATTTCAATTCATATGCAATTAACTTCATCTTCACCGATTATGATGCTTGCTATTAAGGTTTCATTGTTCAATTCTTGATTTGTATTCATGTTTCATAGTTCTAATTGGTGTTCTTGTCTGCGTGCAGTGTTTTTGTTACACAAGCTTGGTTACATATTGCATTCATCATTCCATTGTTTGGAATAATGTTTAAATAGTTCAAGTTTGCACATGATAGAATGAAGAATCTATTTTCGATTGATTTTCTTACTATTATAATTGATGATTAAGGCTTTTTGAGAAACTCTGTGTGAATGGCTGAGTTTATTCCTTCTTTAAATTGTTTCAAATGAGTCCTACTATGATATTGCAGCTTAGAAGCATAAAGAAATTGAATCTTGATATTTGAGGGAAATGATTGGGTTTAATTTTATATTGGAAACTGATAAGCTAACTCCATATTCTGACCCCTTTTTTGACTCCATGAGGTGGCATGCGTAGGTGGCTTTTATTTTTCAAATTAAAATTAATTTTATAAAACCATTTTAGATGTAGACGTGGCTTTTACTCGAAAATTTGAACAGTTTCTCTTTTCTCACGCGCACTCGTAGTTTCTCTTCTCACTCCCTTCTCTCTCGCACACTCATAGTTTCTCTTCTCACCGATAACGACAATGGTTTTTTTGAGTGGTTTGTCTGGCGAAGGAAGATAGCAAAAGGCGTTGAGCACAAAAGATAGCACAGTGTGGTGGATTCTCTCTCACAGCTAAACCTTGAAAGGGTTATGGTTTGCGGACGATGGGGGTTTGTTGACGATGGGGTTTTGTTGACGACGGGCATTTGCTGTGAAAGGGAGTTCTATCGAAGCGTCTCCTCCATTGGGTTTGGGTTGTTCAACCATTGTTTTCAAAGGTTGCAAGTCTACGAACGACAGGTTTTTTTTTCTATTTGTTGTGTTAGGGTTTGTTTTAGTGTTTAACAGACCTAAAGTTTTGATTTTTTGCATTTGAAGTAGATGATTGTTCATTGTTGGGTTTACTTTGGATGTGAAATTAGTCGAAGTTGAAGTAGCTTTTTAATGAACCAAGTACTTTGATAGGTGCATGAATACTAGTTTTCTGAATTAGTTGATTAAAACTGTCTTTTTTTTTGTGATGACATGTGTGCACAGAAGTGATGACCTGTGCTGCATTTTTTTGCAAGCATGTGGTATCACTTCATTTTTTGAACTCTCATACTATAGCAGTCAATACGTGTTTATGGGGTGATTCACTTTGGATAATCTGTGTTGATTTGTACTTATTTCCTTCATGTGGTTTCATCCACAAGTGGATTAAACATGTTTGATTTGTTGGTGATGACTTGTGTACACACAAGTGATAACCTCTACTGCATATTTTGCAATCATGTGGTATCACTCAATTTTTTGAACTTCCATATTATACCAGTCAATACTTGTTTATGGGGTGATTCACTTTGGATAATCTGAGTTGATTTGTAATTATCTCTTTGATGTGGTTTCATAGCCAAGTTGATTACACTTGTATGATTTATTGGTGATGACCTATTTGCTCACAAGTGATGACCTATGTTGAAATTTTTGAAAGCATGTAGTATGACTCAATACTTGTTTATGAAATGATTAGCTTTGGGTAAACTGTGTTGATTTGTAATTATGTCTGTGATGTGGTTTCATACTCAGGTTGATTAAACTTGTCTAATTTTTTGGTGAAGACTTGTGTGCACACAAGTGATGACCTCTGTTGCATTTTTTGCAAGCATGTTATCAATCAATTTTTTTTATCTTTCTTGTTGTACCAGTCAATACTTGTTTATGAGATGATTAACTTTGGTGCATCTAATCAAGTTACAGTTATATGTGTTCCTTTGTATATATATGTTTGATGAATTTCAATGAACTTGGCATGTTAATTAGGGATTTTAAGTAAGATGTCTAGTAAACGTCAACGCAAATGTAGTCCGGAAGTAGGCAATAAGGGGAAGAAGACGAAGGTGGTGAAAAATGATGATCAGGTATATTTTAAATCATTATGTGATATAATTTTTTTATTGTTTATAATAAATAATATTTTGTTTATGGTACTATAGGTGCGAATTGTGCATAGGTGCGAAAGCAAGTACATTGTTGAAGTAAAAAAATGTACTCAAAGACACCCACTGTAAGCAGAATCAGGCAACACCATTTAGATGGTGTTTGGAGGTGGACAATGCGTTGGAAATAAATTGTCCTTTGTTGAAGGAAGTTTTGCGTAGATGGGTTCCACAAGGGGAATACATTCGTGTAGGTCAACATTTGGTGGGGTTATCAGTTTATGATGTTTGTATATGCCTAGGTCTTAGTATGGTTGGTAAATGTGTTGAATTTGATGTTGATGTAAGTGGGGTAGTAGGTTCACTATTCGAGAAGAAACCAATCACCTTGCGAGACATAATTAACAAGATTAAGAACTTAGTGGTTAGTGCAAAAGAGGAAACCACTCTTGGTTGACAAAATGGATCCTTGGGAGGCTCTTATTGTTAATGATTTTGTTTTGAAAGAATTTTTGGAATGGTGCAACGTCAACACCACTTTCATCCCTGGCCTTGCTAGACATGCCCAAGTTGTTTTGCTTAACAAAGAGTTAAATGAAACACATAATACACAAGTTTTTGAACAACATGGTTGTTGCCAGTCATGCACGAGATTTCTATACCAAGGGATGGACATGGGCAGAAAAGTTCATCAAACACCACGGTTAGCATGTTTTTCCTTACTGTAAAACCACTACTACTGAAGTTTTTATGACAGAATTTTAATTAATTAAAATCACATAATTTCCAGGTTTAGTTGACGACGGAAACATTAAAAATATAACTCCACTATCAAAGAGAAAATCAATGAATAGATTGCCTTTTGTGGCTTGTGTTGTCAAAGAATGCAAACCAAACGACCTTGGGGACATGCTCATTACTATTAAGGTTATTTTTGATTTAGTGATTTTGGTGCAGTCCATTATTTACTTATCGCTTATGTGGAAAATGTCTATGTCAGGACCCAACTGATACAACCAAGGGAAGCCTACACAATAAAGTTCTATCGGATCGTGAGTTTGGTAGTGACATTGGTGTTGGCTCTGTATAGTTGTTGAAAGAAGTAATTAAACTATGAAATTATGTCTCTTTATTGTTTTTCCTCTTCATCTACAATTACTCATAAAACTTTATGAATTTTCATTGAATAGGTTGTCATATTCAGACCTTTTGGGTACCTCAACATCACACTTAGGAACATTGTTAAGGCAAATAACTAATCTTCAAAGAATTATATATTTTCTTTATTTCATAGCATGTTTTCAAGTCACACAATATAATAATTTATGACATGAATAGGTTTTCAAGTATGATATAAGTCATCCAACTGAAGAAGAAGTTAAAACTTCTATGCTTGTGGCGCGACTTAACTATGTTGTCAAACAAAACGTGGAAGCTAATGCCCAGACTAGTATAAATTCCCATCTGAACGCAAATGTTGTCAAACACTACTAATGTGGAGGATATACTGCAGAGGATGGTTCCTCCATCCACCAATATTCCATGTTTTGAGGTTGGAGAGAGCTCCAAAGGTGAATCTTCTGTTCTGGATAATATATCACTAACGTAACTCATGACTGTTTAATGTCTTTAATTTTTATGCTATTTATTTTTAACTTTTGTGTTTCTGTTGTTAATTTTAATTTTCATGACACTACGTGTTTGGAAGGATCTACTACATGTATGATATTAAACTTATTTTGTGCACTTTGGTATTCATGTAATTCACTCACTTCAACAACAAACGTTGATGATCTTAGTCAACACCTCCTACAGGGCATTGATTTCAACTCAAGAAATATTATATGGTAATCTATGTACTATTAACTGTTAATCACCGATAAAGATTTTGCACACCCTCAAAATTTTGAATGTATGAAAAGGGTTTCAATATGGACCTCACTTACAATCAACCACATAAATTGAATAAAATATAATGTAGGATATTGTCCATGATGGACCTGTGGGAAAATTATGGTACAAGTGGAACATTACATACATGTCAACTATCACAATAATAAATGTTTACCAATCAAGTATTAAGTGCTGACCTACACTAAACATTTTGCACACCTTCAAAATTCGTGGTCTCTACTAAGCCCACTATCTTTTAATTAATAAAACTTACTAACATATATTCTACGAATAAAAACCATACCAAACTAGGTGTGTGATAATTGATAAAAGAGGAAAAACATCATAACTCTGATAATTTTAAGTATTGACCATTGCACTATTAAGTGTTGATCTACGCTTCACATTTTGTGCACACTCATAAACTAAGGTATTTGGGTAAGGGTGTCAATAAGTAGTCCCTATTTAATGAAACATAACACCTTAATTGTGTATATGAAACATATTGAACATCAACAAACTTCGTGTGGGATAATTCATCCACAACTCCAACATGATATTCTTCTTGTCTCTATTAAAATTATATGATGACTCAAGAACTATTAAGTAGTGACCTGGTCCAAAAAATTTGCACATGTAGAAAAAACCTGGTATGAGATTAGAGTAAACTATTTTGAAGAACATCAATTTTGGTATGGGCTATTTGGTTCACAAGTCCTACATCACATATTATATATTAACCCGGTGTATTATAATTGGTAAAACATGAAAGACATGATAACTCTCAAATATTTAAATGTAGATCAATGATATATTAAGTGTTGATCTGTGAACAACATCTTACACATAATTACTTATTTGTGATCTGTGTGGTAACCAATATTACTAAATTTATGACCACATACATATTAATTGTTTACCTACTATAAATTTTATTTGCACTCAATGAAAATTAGGATGAACAACATTCAGCTATAACTTCACATAAACCACTCAAAATTTCATAAATCAATCAGTAAGCCAAACAAAAAATCTGAGAGTAAATCACTTCCACAAAGTCTACACATAAAAAATACCAAAGTTAGCAATATAAATCCTAACTATAACAAACATAAATTATCTAAATCAACTACTTATGGCGCTTCCTCCTACTATATGTTGCAAAAGGAGTTCTTATTGCAAAACTCTTGACACGCATCTGAGGACCATCCCTTCGTCACACATACATGTTGTTCTGTTCGGATTCTTGTGCTTCCTAATTTGGAAAATGTACTTCTTCGACATGACCCCTCTCACCAGAATCGCCAAATTCAATAAAGCCCTTGAGGTGGTTGGCATTAGGTGTATGCAAATCACCAACACTTGGTTCACCAAACTCAGAAAACTTCAGTTTGCCCTCGTGCTACTGCCGTTGGTTCTTCCTCTCAATCATCATTGCATTCAAGTCTAAAAGTTCTTTTTACAATTCCCCTTGCACACTTTCTTGATGTTCAACAACTTTAATTAAGTCAACTATTTTACTACCCTTATTTCGACGTCCATATACCTCAAAACCTTCTTTAACGAAGGAATTGGTCAGCTCTTCTGTAGAGACAACAACATCTGCAACAACCTGCAACAATTCACAACAACCATCAATAAGTATAGATGACACATTTCAAAAATAAATAAAATCGTATAAAAAAAACCTAACTTACAGTGTTATTTGTCAAACTCCTTTTAATTAGATTGTCCCGTGCTTTCATTTCCATCCAATGCAAGATTCTGGGAAACTTGGTCGTGCGCTGACAATCCTTTAAATTCGGAATCAAAAAATGGTCAAAAGACCATAACTGCCACAATTGTAATCAAAATCAGTCAAAACTCATAACCAAATATTTTAAAGTCATCAAACGAGTTTGAAATTAATTTAACATACACTACCTGTAACAAATAAACATATACAGCTACATGGAAGTGTTTGGTACTTTATTTCAACTTCAAGAACAATTTAGCTTCACAAATACTCCCAACCAAATACTCAATACACCACTCGACCCCAATTAAATTTCCCAATACTACCAAGGTCATCAACAATGTTGAACAAAATAGAAAAAAACGGTTCCACTACGATTGGGCAACAAAAACTCAGAAATTGCTAACAAAACATAAAGCTTACCAAAATCATCTAAACAAAGCTCTTTAATATGTTTTAAAATGTAATCATATACCATTTCGATATGAACAAGTTTGGTAGTTCCAAATAAATTCTTTGAATCACTATTTAACCCTTCCTTATTTAAATCAATGTTCTCACCAACCACCCTTAAACCTAGACCAAGACATACATCTAAATAGGTAAATCCAACAAATTTTGTACTCATGTGAAACCCCCCAACCTTTCCACCCACCTACTAATTAATGGACTCAAAAGATTCCTAGATATTTTCACAGACTCTTTCAACTCAACCAACCATCCAAATGGTGTTCCACAAATAAATGACTTTTGTTCCTCTGTTAACTTCTTATTCAAACTACCAATCAATTTTGTCCGACATGAATGCCTAAAACAAATATGGAACAATAAAAAAAATACAGTTATGTCATTTTTATCATAACAAATTTCAAAATAAATTGAATTCCAAAATATATCATACTTTGCAGTCAACACTGAAATCACTTCCCTCACTGACTGCACTCATATTTATCACATGAATACATCACTCAGGTAAGCACAATGTCAGTACTTAGACTTACTTCAACGTAATTCTTCTCACTTTGAACAACTACCACTCGTGAACAAAACACTTATCACATAATCACTTAATGCAGCAAAGGTCATCACTTGTGTGCACATAAGTCATCACCAACAAATCAGACATGTTTAATCCGCTTGAGTATGAAACCACATGAAAGAAATAATTACAAATCAACACATATTACCCATACTTAATCACCCCATCATCAAATATTGACTGGTATGACATGAAAGATCAAAAAATTGAGTCATACCACATGCTTTCGAAATATTCAACACAGGTAATCAATTGTGAGCAAATAGGTCATCACCAATAAATCATACAAGTGTAATCAACTTGGCTATGAAACCACATCAAAGAGATAATTACAAATCAACTCAGATTATCCAAAGTGAATCACCCCATAAACAAGTATTGACTAGTATAATATGGAAGTTCAAAAAATTGAGTGATACCACATGATTGCAAAATATGCAGTAGAGATTATCACTTGTGTGTACATAAGTCATCACCAACAAATCAAACATGTTTAATCCACTTGTGGATGAAACCACATGAAGGAAATAATTACAAATCAACACAGATTATCCAAAGTGAATCACCCCATAAACATGTATTGACTGCTATAGTATGAGAGTTCCAAAAATGAAGTGATACCACATGCTTGCAAAAAATGTAGCACAGGTCATCACTTCTGTGCACACATGTCATCACAAAAAAAACAGACAATTTTAATCAACCAATTCAGAAAACTAGTATTCATGCACCTATCAAAGTACTTGGTTCATTAAAAATCATACACACCAAGAAAGACTTCATTAAGATGAAACAAGCATTATTTGTAATAAAAAACTTGTCATTAAAATTTAACAATGAAGATTTCATACCTTGCGACAAATCACCATACACACCAAGATGGACTCTCAGGACTATGCCACCAAAAACAAAACAAAATCACAGTTCCTTAACTTAAAAACCCAGAATGGTGGAAAAAAAGCACCAAAATCACAAAAACAAAAAAAATAACCCAAACCTACCAACCACTGGCTGAATTGAACAACGGAAAACACCAAAAACCCTAACTTCGCGAGGTTTGTCTTTTCCCTTTTTCTTCTTCGATTACAGTGTTATGGTAATTCACCTGCACAAGATAGATGTTAATTTTGCCTTTAAAGAATAACTTAAACGACTATGCCACCAAACACAAAACAAAATCTTAGTTCCTTAACCAAAAAACCCACAACGGCGATTTCACAAAAAAAACCACAAAAGTGTTGGCGTATTACAGAAATGCAAAAAAAAAAAAAACCAGACCTACCAACCACGACGTTGAATTGAACAATGAAAAACAACAAAAACCTTAACTTCGTGAGGTTCGTCTTCTCCCTTATTCTTCTTCTTCAATTTCACTACAACACACGCCTTTTCCCTTTTTCTCCTTTCTTCCTTTCTCCTTTCTTTCTTCTTTTCCCCTTTCTTCGTTTTTGTTGGCTCTGCGCAAAGAAAACCTATTTCTCGCCCCTTCAATTTTCACACCCACACCCACTGTCCATAACGTCTTTCTACAAAAGAAGTTTTAATTAAAAAAATAAAAGCCACGTCTTCATCTAAAATGGTTTTATAAACTTAATTTTAATTTAAAAAATAAAAGCCACCTACGCATGCCACCTCATGGAGTCAAAAAAGGGGTCAGAATATGGAGTTAGTTTATCATTTTCCTTTTATATTGTGTGTTAAGTTAATAGTGTAATGACTAGAACAAGGAAATAGAGTTGGATCGGTTATATGCATTATGTGATTTTTTGTTCTAGGAATATGTGATTTGATAAAGGAGTTGTGAGTTAGTTTGAATGATTAATTCTTGAGAATTAATTATTGATTATTTGTTATGAAATTTTTGGATGTCCATTGAGTTGCTAGTAGTTACCTATGATTGATTGCTATTGATGTTATCATTAGTAATGTAACGATTAAGTTGTATCCCTTTGGTTGTCTTTTGTATCTATAAATAGGGACTTCTCCTATTGATAAAGTACACACAGAAAATCAGTCTCTACTCTCTATTCTCTTTCTCTCATTTATTTTATAAAACGTTATCAGCACAAAGGCTATACAACTGAGTTAAAAGAGACATTTTCTCTTTAAGGACAATGCTTTGCGTACCTTAGTTCAGGCTATTTCTAATCCTTTGCTTATTGACAATTTTTCTTATATTCTTCTTTTTTGTGATAAAAATATTATTTGGCTTTATCAATTTTCATATTTGTCTTATTATTATTATTATTATTATTATTGTCTATATTAATTTTAGAGTTTCATAAATAAAATTTGATTATCATCAATATTTTATGAGTCGGTTTTAAACAAGTCAAATCTTACAAAATTTTATTTTGTGACTTTTGATATTACAAGGAAAAATTACTCATCTTCTTGAGTATTAAAGGTTGAAATACATCTAGATGCAATGAGTCTTAATGATACTCTAAACAAAGGTGGAAATAAAGCATTTGAATGTCTTCTTATGGCCAAAAAAAAACAATGAGTTTTAATAAAATAAAAAATCATGAGACCAGATTGATTATGCTTCATTCCTAGAAGTGAATGCAACAACATCCATGAGACTAAATTGGTTATGATTTGTTCCCAGAAGTGAATATAGCAACATTTAATTCATATTTTCATGGTCATAAAGGAAATTTCAAAGAGGCATTTTGTCATTTGAAGTGAAACAATAATGTGAAAAAAGGAAAAGAAAAGATGAAAATAATGACAAATAATATGACAATATAATTTATCTTGCGGTGGTAAAGGCCATTTGGGTCATACTTGTCTTACATCAAAACATCCTAAAAATAGGGAGAAGAACATAGAAACACACTTTGTGTTTATAAAGATGATGATTTTGATTTTGGCCATATAGATGTCACTCATCTTGATATTATTATTTTTCTTTGCTAAAGTAAATGAAATGGAAGATGGAAACATTAATCACCTCATTGGTAGAGATGGCAAATAAACTCGTCCCCGTGGGTATTGCCCAAACCTGTCCCCATTTTGATGGGGAATCCCTGCATTGACTGGGTATGGGTATGGGTATGGGTATGGGGAATCCCCAACTTTTTCAATTGGGTATGGGGATGGGGATGGGGATGTATATATCCCCGCCATAATACCCATCCCCATTTAAATTATTAAAATATTCATAATTAATTAAGTAATCATATATATATATATATACTATTATTTATTTCTTCTAATTATTTGGTTTGTCATGAAACTCATTCGCATCTTCATTATATTTTTCATTTTATCATAACATTTATGTAATTATGTTAAAAAGATGTATGTCAATTAAAAAAATGTATGTCTCACATTTGAATATTTATATTATTTTTTAATATTTTTATTTATTGTATATTTTCCTTTAATATGAGAAAGTTTAATACTCTCAATTTATGTATTTAATAGCACAAACATTTCGTTTACTAGGTAATATAAAAAAATTCTTTACTTATTATTATTAGTTTTTATTTCATTTGAAAATTTTTTTGTTTTGCTAAAACAATTTTTGTTATTTCTCAACCATTGAGTATATATGTTGACTTTTGAAAAGTTTTCTTAGATATCTAAGGTATTTTTCATCTTATCATATTCTTAATTATACATTTGTTTTTCTTTGTGTTATTTCTTTTAATAGTCTCTCAAAGTGTTTCTAAACATTTGTTAATTTTTTTAATATTTTTATTTGTTATTTATTTTCATTATGTAGAATATTATTTCAATATATTTTATCTAATTATTTTTTATTTTCTAACTCATTACCAATCATACTGTAATTTTTTCACTATAATTGTATAAATAACTTTTATTTCTGCAATATAAAAATTTAATGTAATTGTCATGAATATTTTTTTTATCACCATCCAACATAATTGAAGTTCGAAAGATACAAGATCTATGTTAAAATTTCATTATTATGATTATTATTTATTCTTTGTATCATTTTGATCAAGTGATGTATTATAACTTTTAGGTTAAATTATTCCTTTGGTCCCCATTTTCGTAGCAAAATATCAATTTGGTCCCTCAATTTTTTTTATCTCAATTTGGTCCCTATTTTGGGAAATTTGATGCAATCAAGTCCTTTCCGTTAGTGGTGTAGTAACGGTGTTAAATGGGTTGTCATGTCTCGGTTTCTGGATTTTTTGATTTTTTGATTTTTTTTCTTTGAATTTTTTTATTTATTTTTTTAAAATCTTTAAAAAAATTAAAAAATTTGTCACGTGTCAAGCTGACATCATACCACGTGGAAGTGATAGTGCCACGTGTCAATATTATGTTAGGTGACATTTAACTATTCTCAATTCTGTTCCAGTATTTTAATTTTTGTCTCAATTTAGTCCCAATTTTTTTAAAAAATTGTGCAATTTTGTCCCTCTCCAAATTTAAACACAATTTAATTTCTATATAAATGTGCGGAAATATTTCTATAAAAATTGATATTTCAAGTAAATATTTTTAACAAGATTAAGTTTATTTTAATTTATATTTTACATTAAACTTTATTTAAAATTGTTTTAAAGTTGTTAATAGAGAATAATGCTAATAACAAAAAAAAAATCATAAATTATATTGATATTTTATTACATCATACTTTAATATTGTTTTTTATTTGAATTTTATTTTAAATAATTGCATATTTTTAAAATGTGTAAAATTCAATAATTTCTATACAAATGTTTTAGTTGGTGTCAAAAGAATAATTATATAAATTTAAGATAATTAACTAGTTTATGTAACAAAAAAAACAAATAAATTTAAAATTTGAAAACAATTTTAAGTAAAATTGAATGTGAAACAAATTTAAATAAACTTTGTTTTGTTGAAAATATATAATAAAAATATCAATTTGAATAAAAAAATCAAATTTAATAAAAATATTTGTATAACATTTATATAAAAGTTAAATTTTGTTTCAATTTGGAAGGGAACGAAATTGTATAATTTTTACAAAAATTGAAACTAAATTGAGAAAAAAATTAAAATGGAGGGATCAAATTGAGAATGAGAAAATGACACCTGGCATAATTGTGACACATGGCATTGTCACGGCCACGTGGCACGATGTCAGCTTGACACGTGCCAAATTTTTAATTTTTTAAAAGGTTTTAAAAAAATAAATAAAAAAAATTCAAAAAATTCAAAATTCAAAATTAAAAATTAAAAAAAAATCTAGAAACTGACACATGGCACCTCATTTAACACCGTTACTACACCACTAACGGAAAGGACTTGATTGCATCAAATTTCCTAAAATTGGGACCAAATTGAGATAAAAAAAATTGAGGGACCAAATTGATATTTTACTACGAAAATGGGGACCAAAGGAATAATTTAACCTAACTTTTATTAGTGTATAAAAAAAAATTCATTAGAATTTAAAAGATTGAAGTAAACAAACATATAAAATATATTTTAATTTGAATATTTGTTTTCTTTTTATATTTTAAAAAAATTATTTTTAAATTTTATCAACTAGGTTTCATTAATGTTTGCAAATTTAATATATGTTTTGGTTCTCATGAAATTTTATTTGGTATTATAATCTAAAATGTAAATAATTATAATTTATTTTAAACTTTTATTATGATTATTAATTGTTATTTGTATCATTTTGATCAAATGATGTATTGTAACTTTTATTAGTGTATAAAAAAGATATTCATTAGAATGTAAAAGATTGAAGTAAACAAACATTTAAAATATATTTTAATTTGAATATTTATTTTCCTTTTATATATTTTTTTAAATATTTTTAAATTTTATCAACTATGTTTCATTAATATTTGCATATTTAATAAATATTTTGGTTCTCATGAAAGTTTATTTGATATTATAATCTAAAATGTAAACAATTATAATTTATTTTAAAGTATTTGATATTGAAGAAACAAACAATCATCCTGCTAATATTGAATATTTGATAATATTATGTTTCCCTTACCATAACTTTTTATTATTTTATAAAAATTAATTAAAATTAATATTGAAGTAGTAAGAAAATGGGTATGGGTATGAGATTATACCCGTTACCCGGTGGGGATGGGGATAAGACAAAAGTTTAGCGAAACCCGTCCCCGCCCCGTTGCCATCCCTACTCATTGGTGATGGAAGTATTAAGAATTTGTTTTTTATAAAATGATAGAAGAAGTTTCTATGTGACAGTATAAAATATATTTTTATATATTAAATTATTTTTATTATAATTTAATTAATTTAAGGTGAATTCTCTATGGTATTATTACTATATAAAATATGCATGTTTGATGTTGGTTATGTATAAGTGAGAAGAATCAAATTTTCTTTTATATTATGAAATCTATATGTGAAATAAGTGTATAATGAACATTTATTATATTATTATTATTATTATTATTATTATTATTTTATAAACTTTATCCTAATAAACTATTTAAAAATAAAAAGAATTCAATTTATAAGTAATTGAACCATCCCTACTCATTGGTGATGGAAGTATTAAGAATTTGTTTTTTATAAAATGATAGAAGAAGTTTCTATGTGACAGTATAAAATATATTTTTATATATTAAATTATTTTTATTATAATTTAATTAATTTAAGGTGAATTCTCTATGGTATTATTACTATATAAAATATGCATGTTTGATGTTGGTTATGTATAAGTGAGAAGAATCAAATTTTCTTTTATATTATGAAATCTATATGTGAAATAAGTGTATAATGAACATTTATTATATTATTATTATTATTATTATTATTATTTTATAAACTTTATCCTAATAAACTATTTAAAAATAAAAAGAATTCAATTTATAAGTAATTGAAATGTTATATTTTAATTTCTTAAAATTCCTAAAATCTCTTGCCATATTCATGTTGTTAAGTCTTTGGTTCTCTTTTTATTGCATTGGCATTGAAATTATTCTTATAATTTCTTAGTGTCTCTCATTTTAGTACACCTTCGCAAGTTGAGTGTTGCATGGTAGAAGAAGAAAGCCATTAGAGGAAAGGGCTATGGGTTACAACTTCTAATAAAGAACATGTGTTCCCCATTAGCCACATTTGGTTGTATTTTCCTTATTCCAATACTCTCTTCCTTATTCGCTGACATAGCTTTTATTCCTCCCTTTCTCTCCATTCTCCTATTTCGATATGCTAGATTAGCCTGGTTAGTTAGTCAAAATTTATTTACATTACATGTGTGTTGTCTTCATTGAATTATGTAATCAACTATGATCATTATATAATCATTTTGTCTATGTTTGAAAAAATAATTCACTTAATTGACTATGTGCATGCATCTAGTACATAATAAAAGAACTAGTGAGGAATTATTAATTGATTTCATTTTTGTGCATAAACTATACTTGCGTTTGCCCCTTATTTTGACTACATCTGGTACATAGTTTTTGAAATCAATTTTCAATCTCTTTTATTTCACAAATTATATTTATTTCAAGTCATGGAAAAACCCACACCAGACACCCATCGTTGAAGTGCACATTCCCTTCTCAGCCAATCCAATTTCATACTGAAAGACCTTGTCAAGTATTCACTGATTCGATTTATGTGAAAAAATTTCAATTATGTTTGCCACTTATTTAGACTACGTTTTCTAAATAGTTTTTCAAATCAATTTTCAATCCTTTTATTTCACAAACCATATTCATTTCAAGTCATGGGGAAACCCAAATCAAACACTTAGTTGAAACTAGCATACATCTAATGAGTTAGGGTTATTTAAGACCCAAATACAAATAGAACCCTAAAACTATGAAATAGGATACATTCAATGAAATAAAACACACAAAAACAGATAAAAACAAGATATACGAAAACCCTAAACTTAACGAAAAAGAACATGACTTTGAAAATAACAAAATGAAGAAAGAACGAAAACTTATTTACAATCCTTCAAAGTGGAACCCTGGAGGAACGAAAACGCCACATACACTCGTCAACAATGAATAAACAACAACAGACTAAGGCACAACCAAAAAAACACATAAAACACTGGAAGCAATGTGCGAAAGAGAAATGGACAAAGAACAATGTTTGCATTATAGGGGTGAGAAGGAGAAGCAGCACAAGATTACAAAGTGTTGAGGAAAATAAGAGACAAAAACTAGAAAAAAGTGTGAAACAAAGCTATAGAAGTTTCAGAAGTGAAAATGAGGTGAGAGAGAAATATGCCCTTTTGAAGCCCGGGTGAAAAAATTTAAACAAAATTAAGAAATAAAAGACAATAGAGGAACCACGTCAATTTGTCAAAAGTTTGTCAAATTTTTCTTTTCAAAATATCATTTCTCATTAGTTTTGTCTTTTTAGGTTTATACTTATTTAAGAGGCAAAACGTCTAGTCAATACTTTATTTTTCTTCTTTCCCCTTTCTTAAACAAAAGAATTCATCTTCTGTTCAACTATTTCTCATCTGCTGTTCTATCAAAAATCATACTTCAAGCGAACAATGTGTAAACCAATAAAATGAGAAAGAATAAAAAGACAATGGCTATGTTGATTCATGATCAAACCTACAAATAATATATATCGCCTTAATGGTGTTCATAATTTAAAACTCAATTGTTTTTACAAAATTCAAACAATTATACACAAAAGTTATGTTATTGTAACAGTAAGAATCTAAAAATTTAAAATATGTTGATGATTATGATGATGGTATGTTTCAGACACCTTGCCACCCATTCAATTATCAGCAACAGCAATGAACATTGATATACACGTCTATTTGATACCTTAGAAGGAGAGAGGATAATATAATGAAGTATTTGAAATAATACAATATTCATGCATGGTGTCTGCTATTAATTACTCAGACATGAAAGTTTACATACAATTCTAGTCCATGTTTTTAACTCAGTTTGGGAAAAAGCAACTCGCTGTTGTTATCAGATATGCAAAATCTCTTTCAGAGCCCTTTTCTTCAACTGATAGAAATCACTTCTAACACTTTCCATTGACTAAAAGTAACTCTATTCAACAAGATTTCTTTCTCAACTTTTACAAATTCAATTCCATCGAACCCCAAAACCAAACGGGCACTTAGCATTTGAAGGCACAGAAATCAATTTCACAGCTCAAACAAATTATAGTTGTTACCAGCTTTTCTCACATGCTCTACCAGTTCCACTGAATAAAGATGCAACCTAATCAATAAATAAAGAGCATTGTTTTCAGTTAACATCAAAGGTGAAGCATTAGAGTAGGAAAAGCAAAACATCACACCCAAAACACTTTAAGCTAATCATGCTTTCAACCTTTACTCCAAGCCGAATTATTGATACAAAATATAAACACTTTTACCATTTAAAATTACAAAACTCAACCAATGGAGAACTCTAGGTAAGCAGGTAACAAAAAACATATATCATTCCAAAGTCAGATAAAGCAAAGATATCAAGCAGGGAAAATAGAAGATTTTGTGCTAGATGTTTCTCCTTATTTTACCAAGTGATATTACAACAGTAGCCGGGTTGAGGTTTCACCCGCATACCAAAGCATTTACATCTACATAAATTTACATGTAGGCAAAGGAAAAAAAAAAAATATATATATATATATATATATGTAGATTTTTACCAAGTGGAAGCCATCACCCTTTCTCCCTCTATACAAGACTTAAGGCAGAGGATAATAAATCTGCTTGCTCTCAGCCTGTGGTGATGATGGCAGTGTAAATGGTGCACTTTAAAATATCGACCTCTCCCAACAATCTCGTGCATCTTTACTGTAACAAAAGTTGCAGCTGATACCCTCACACGATGGAGATTGGGTGCATTTGATTTTGCACAGCCTTGACAGAAGCTACTCTAGCTGCATTGGCTGCTCTGTTAGCAGCTGCTACTGCTCTATTCACTCTTTCATCTACCTTGGCCACATCATAGGCCTTCTCAGCTGCTCTTCTTGCTTCCTGTTTGTTCACAAACAAACACATTATTAACGATGAAAGCTCATGATGCAAACAAACTGTATGCAGTTAATTTTGCACTTTTTTCCTTCTATTTAAATGAACTAATTTGATACATATAAAAGACAATGTTTAAGTCTCTGATTTCTCTCAGCTTTTTGTCCATATGGAAAAATTGTAGACAACCAGAACTTTAGACAGAACGAGTGGCACCTCATTAATTATTGAATAAATGGGGAACTTTTACCACATTATGCTATTCAACAACGCATGAATGTAGGAGAAATCTGTGGAAATTCTGGCTAATTTTTCCTGTGTGTAACACTACATTTTTTATTGGAATTTCAGTTTAAAAGGAACTCATTCATATGCAGATAAGAAACCAAACATGGAGACAGAAATACAACGAAAGAAACCATTATAACAAATTTTTAGATTCAGTAATAAAAAATTACAAGAAGCATGAGATACAGGACAGTAACTCAAATCATAAGAACGCATCACAAAAACATTCCACATAAAAAAGATACTGTAAATTTTTTTCCTTCAAGAGACGCTTAAATTATCATCCCTCCCCTCTTATTTTAAATACATACATTCCCCACCCTTTAAAGATGAATATAGCTATACTTGAATCTATTTTAATTAAGAGAAAAAATAAACATTTTAGAGCTTTTTGTTTCGCTGTGATTTTTACATGATTGACACTATCAATTTCATGACCTTGGAAGATGAAATAAAAATGTCGATGAAATTTCAAAGCCAATAATAGCGCTATATAAAACTCCATTTAACCTTCTAAAATACTAAGTTGATGATAGACTTTCATAGTTAATTGCCGGTGATAACAGTTATGAAAAAAATACCAAAAATTTTATCGGGAGGCGCATTTGTAACTATTAAATATTGAGAAAAACTGTATAGGGTTAATCTCCCTTGTGTTTAAAATACACATAGGGTGAGTATATTTATAATAAAGAGTGATACAAGTATATATGGCAACCAAACATAAATATGGTAAATAGAAGATATTATTACAAACAATATCAACAATATCTACCAATATCAAATAATGTTTGTTTCCCTAATAAATAATAAACACTATATTTCACTAATTAACATAAAACGCAATATATCTAACACCCCCCTCAAGTTTGTGCATATATGTCATATCTACCAAGCTTGTTATAAATATAATCAATTCTTGATCCCCTTAAAGACTTAGTGAAAATATCTACTAACTTATCATTTTATGTTAACGAACTCAATCTTGATGTCTTCAAATACAATCTTTTCTTGAATGAAATGGTAGTTAACCTCAATGTGTTTGGTCCTCTTCTGAAAGACAAGATTAGAACTGATATGAAGAATAGTCTGATTGTCACATATAAGTGTCATTTGAGTAACATATCTAAATTGTAACTCTGGAAGCATTTGCTTAAGCCAAACAAGTTCACAAAAGGTTGAGGTCATATCTCTATGCTCTACTTCTGTACTAGATCTTGCCATAACGCTTTGTTTCTTGCTCTTCCAAGAAATCAAGTTACCATCGATAGGGACACAATACCCGAAAGTAGATCTTCTATCAAAAGGAGATCCTGCCCAATCAGTTTTTAAATAGTAAACAACTCTTGCATGGTTATTGGAACCATATAACAAACCTTTTTGTAGGAGATCCTTTAAGGTACTATAATATACGGATGACTACATTCCAATGATCTTGACATGGGAAATTAAGAAATTAGCTCACCACACTACCTACAAAGGAAATGTTAAAACGAGTAGCTATAAGGTAATTTAATTTTCCAACCAATCTTCTATACTGCTCAGGATCTGAAATAGGCTTCCCCTGATTTGGTAGGAGTTTGGTATTAGGATCCATAAGTATGTCAATAGGTTTTGAATTCATCAACCTAGTTTCCTCCAAAATATCCAATACATACTTTCTTTGAAATATAACAATACCATCGTTGGATGGTGCTACCTCAATACCCAAGTAATATCTAAGATTGTCGAGATCCTTGGTCAGAAAGGGGAGGCAAAGGTGTTGTTTCATCTGGGAGATGTCATAGTGGTCATTACCTGTAAGAAATATGTCATCAACATATACTATCAAGTAGACATATCCAACACTTGAGTGATGGTAAAAGACTAAATGATCTGTCTCACTTCAAGTCATGCCAAATTGTTGAACAACACTGCTAAATTTGTCAAACCAAGCCCAAGGAGACCATTTTAGGCTATATAAGGATTTACGAAGATAACATACCAATCCAAAAGACTCCCCCTAAGCAACAAATCCAGGAAGATGCTCCATATAAATTTCTTCTCACAAATCTCCATTAAGGAAAGCATTTTCAACATCTAGTTGATAAAGAGGTCATTGTTGAAAAGCAATCATGGATAGAAATAAATGAATAGAAACCATTTTTACCAATGGACAAAAAGTATCACCATAATCCAGTCCAAAAATTTGAGTAGCCTTTGGCTACAAATCAAGCTTTGAGGCGATGAATAGTACCATGAAAACCAACTTTCATAACAAAAATCAACCTACAACCAACAACAGATTTCTCAGATAGTAATGAGATGAGCTCCCACATTCCACTATTCTGAAGAGTACTTAGTTCATTTAGCACGGCCTGACACCAACTAGGATGGGCTAAAACTTCACTGACAGATTAAAGAATGGACACAGAAGAGATAGACGAAAGATAGGTATAAAGAGGTGAAGATAATTTATGGTAACTCAAAGTAATATAATGAGAAGAAAGATTACGAATAGAACGTATACCTTTACAAAGGGCAATTGGTAGGTGAAACAATTCTCGGAGTCGGAGAAGACATAATAGTTGGCACTTGAAGTGAGTCACTTGGTGGTTGTTGGTGGTTGTTGGGAACAATGTCTTTGACTATAAACCTAAAGAGGTGGTGGAGGATTGGAATCTAACGGTGGATTATGCACAACAGGAAGATCACATATAACAAGAATATTAAAGAAAACTCATCAGAAGAAGGACCCTTAAAGAAAAAAGAAAACTCATTGAAAGTGACATCTGTAGACGCAAAATAACGGTTAAGAGAATGAGAAAAACACTTGTATCCTTTTTGTGATCGAGTAAATCCTAAAAAAATACATTTGCGTGATATAGGTGATAACTTACCAAAACCAAGATCTAAATTATGAACAAAACATGTAGACCCAAAATCTTTTAGAGACAAGGGATGGAGAGGTTCATAAGGAAATAAAATAGAATGAGGAATTTTGTTATCTAAAACCAAAGATGACATACAATTAATAAGATAACATGCAATAAGAATAACATCACCCTAAAAATGTTGAGAAACCTATTCATGGATTAAAAGAATGAAGAGTTGTTTCAATAAGGCGTATATTATTGCACTTAGCCACCTTATTTTGTTGAGGTGTATAAACACATGAATTTTTATAGAGAATTGCATGAGAAACCATAAATTGTTTAAAAGAATTTGAAATATATTCACGATCATTATCACTTCACAAAGTTTGAATAGGAAAACCAAACTGAGTTTTAATTTCATAAAAGGTTTGAAAGATATAAAATAACTTAGAGCGATTTTTCATTAAAAATAACCAAATACATCTAGAATAATCATCAATAAAAGTGACAAATATTGAAACCTAAAGTTTTGGTAGAAGGGCAGAGATGATAAAGACCATGAGACTCATATCCGGTGTCAATCACCTGTCACAAACTCCAGTCCTGTAAACAAACAAAAGTTTTGGTAAAAGAAATAACAAAATCAAAAGTACTAGTTAGACGACTAATGGATAATAAATTAAAAGGGGAACTCGAGACAAAAAACATTATCAATGGATAAAAAAGGAAAAAGGTCAACAGTCCCAACACCAGGAACTAAAACCCTAAACCCATTAGCCATTGTAACAGAAGGTAAATTATCCAGAGAGAATAAAAAGGAAAACAAAGATTGGTTACTAGTAGTGTGATCAGATGAAGGAGGATCCACAATAGATGATTGTGAGGGAGGATCAATCTGAGCAACCGTAGCAGAACAAGGAGGATAACCATGTAATGCATAACACCTGTCAATTTTGTGGCCTAGCTTGGCACAATGGTCACACTTGGGACGGCCTTTGCCTGGTTTGCGAGAGCGATTGCAATCATCGCGTTGAGATGTCAAAGTCGAGGAATCATCGGCAAAAAACAGGTGGATCACTAAGGAGTTTACATGGCACATACAAAATGGTGGAACAAGTAGAAGTAAAATTGGATATAACAGGGGAACCTAAAATCTGATCATGAACATGGGAATATTTACCAACAAGTTCGTGTAAAGTCAAAACCATGAAGAACTTTGACCGTTGTTCTAATTCTTGGGCAGAACTAGAGGAAGGAGGTAATAAGTCATTAAATTCATGAAGAAGAACATGCATCTTACCCTAATAATCAGCCATAAGGTCTTGATTTCGAGGAGGAACTACATGAAAAAGGTTGTTACAAATACCATAAAGATGTTGAGTATCATTGGTATATAATAATTTAGCCTGCTCCCAGACTTCAGAACATGTGCCATAGGCACAAAACATTTGTTTTAAAGAAGATTGGTTGGTATTCTTGAAAACCATGTATATATGATATGAGCATCAATTCTCTTCTAATGCGGAAAATCACCAGGAGCAATATTAGTCACTTTTTAAGTAAGATGATCAACATATCCCTAACTCGGAAGCCAAAATTTAATGCCTGATGCCCAAGTCGCATAATTCATGCCATCTAACTTATCAATGGGCAAATGCACATTGATATAGTAATAAAGATTGACAAGTCAAACACAATGTGGTGGCAAAAGAGATTTCAGAATTGCAAGGGACAGCGGAAAACACCATGGAGGAAGACAGAGAAAAACCCTAAAATACAAAGAGGTCTAATTGGATTGAGACTAGATCCAGAAAGAGGATGACGAGGCGATGTCGGTCGCGGCTTTGAACTATTCTTGGAGCGTGGAGGTTGCCTGGCCAAGGCGATCAAAATCACGTGGTCGCCGGTCAGAACTAAGATTCTGAGACAGTGACGACTAACGGCAACGACAGCGTTTGCAGTGACAAGGGGGGACAAAAAAAATGCCAAAATAACCTTAAGCTCTAGATACGATATTAAATATCGAGAAAAACTGTATAGGGTTAATCTCCCTTGTGTCTAAAATACACATAGGGGGAATATATTCATAATAAAGAGTGATACAAGTATATATGGCAACCAAACATAAATATGGTAAATAGAAGATATTGTTACAAACAATATCAACAATATCTACCAATATCAAACAATGTCTATGTTTCCCTAATAAACAATAGACGTTGTGTTTCCCTAATAAACAATAGATGTTGTGTTTCCCTAATTAACATAAAACGCAATATATCTAACAATAACTATTCATAATTGTGTAGGTTTTGTATGTTGAAAATTAGTAAGGCGGTCAAGGGAAGGGAGTGAAGTTTAAGCATCTCTCAAAAGAGAGGATAAAGTAATATACTCAAAAGACTTATACATTCATTTTCCCTTGTCACAAAAATAGAAAAGCACCAACGACAAAATGGAATCCATCCAGACTAATCATTCTAGGCCAATGTCTTTTCTTTAATCATAAATTAGGAAAAACATTAAACAATAACTCAAGGTAAACTAAGTCACAAAGTAGAGTGTACCTGCACTGCATTTAGTACCCTAGAATGATTGACACCAACCGGAGAAACAGGATAGGTGGCACTCTGTGTGCTGGGAATGTCAAGGACTCCATTTTGCCAGTGACCAGACTGGGTTTCTCCACTTCTAAACGTATACATTCCAAGACCTTGCCTTTTGCCATCATGCCAAGATCCTTCATAACAATGACCATTTGCAAAACTATATACTCCATACCCATGCATCTTATCCGCAAAGTATTCACCAGCATATGCATCCCCATTTCTGATAATAGAAATAATATGTTACAACAAACATAAAATACTATTATCGGTGACCAACGAACAAGGAACCAATCAAACCACTACATAATTTAATTCAATGATAATACACCAATGATCCTTAGAAGAGAGGAACCCACACTCAAGGAAAAATCAGAAAAATGAAGAAGATTTCTATACAGTAAAAGCAACTACAAAAACACTAGAGAGGAGAAACAAAATGTAACACCCATAACCCTCTTTACTCCTCGTAGATACTATATAATTAATTACGATCTCACATAATCCCACATGCATGAATTCGCCATCCTTATCATAGTACTTTATCAGTTGCCCATAATCATTAGCATTTCACACCTGTCCACTCTCCATAACAAAATTATTCTTATCTCTTCCCATTGCCTGACTTGCCCATTGTTATTTCCACTTGTGACAGTATCCACCAAAGCACTTTGTTCAGAGAACAAACAGTCCATTTTGTTTTTTATTGACTGGTTTCCTTAAGTGGAATAAACAGGGAGATAGAGAGAAAGAGACAAGAAGAAGAAGAAGAAGAAGAAGAAGAAAAGACACCACACTTGTAGCAGCTTGCAAACTTAAACTACGTGTCATCCAAATGGTTGGAATTATTGCTATGAGACCTGAAGATCACATGGACATGTTGTGGAACACCATATAGTTTTAGAATTTGAGAGGTTTAAAGCACCTTTGAAGATACCTATTTCCCTTGGCAGCAGATACCTCTTTCCCTTGTAAACTGAAAGTAGCAATAATGAAGATAAGTCCTAAGAACATGAATACATAGAAATAATTTGTACACTTTAAATTTTTCAGTTTTTCGACTTTATATTGGTTGTCTACTTTATAGACAATTATCTGAACATTCATTCAAATGAATCAAAAAGGACTATAAAATAATAAGGAAATAATGTATTCCCTCAAAATGGTTTTCTTTTACTCTCCCGTGGTATTGATCTTTCTTCTATAGAAGGACATGACATTATTCACTAAGGTAATGAAAATGAACTCAAACAATATCATAAAATGCTTTTTGTCGCCTCCTTTACCTTTTATTTTCTATGGAAAATGTCCCCTGTTTTAAACAAACTCGTAGAAGATAACAAATAAAGGAATTATGCCAAACGTGATATCCAGCAGTACTATTTCATTACTGAATTGATTAGTCTACAATCTGTACCCTTCTAATCCATTTGGGTTTTACTGATCCAGGATAATAGAAAAGATTGCTACGATGGTCTTTTTAGACCATGGTCAGAGTAAGAAGCATGCTCGTTTTACCTACTTCACGGTTCATATCCACCAATACTATTTCATTACTGAATTGATTAGTCTACAATCTGTACCCTTCTAATCCATTTGGGTTTTACTGATCCAGGATAATAGAAATGATTGCTACGATGGTCTTTTTAGACCATGATCAGAGTAAGAAGCAAGCTCGTTTTACCTACTTCACGGTTCATCTCCCCCACAAACTCAAACTTACTAAGTTACTACTCAGTAGATATTTACTGATTTAAAAAAAAAAATGTAGTAGGATAAGAGGGAAGGATTTTCAGACTGATGTCTTGTATTAGATTGGTAGTCATACACCACAAATAAATTTGGCTTTCTATAAAATAGTGGTAGTGGATACAGGTGCTTTTGAACCAAGAGTATGAGTCTCACACCATCCATTCAGAGAAATTTGACCAACTTCATGCCTGCTGCATCTTATCTTTGATTTCAATACTTAACTCCCACTTATTTACTTCCCACTTATTTACTTCCACGCAGCTAGTCAATTGGCAGCCAAATGCCAATGCAGGTGAAATAAACTATCATTATTAGCATAGTATGTTATTGGTATTAGGTCCATTTACAACTTAGTTTCTTCCCGGAAATGGCTAAAGATACACTAAAAATTTACATTCCTAATAGATATAAGAAAAACAATGGCTTTACAATAAGTATATGATATATTATGCTCCACAATTAATACCAATAAGTACACAATAGCATCTCATAAAAACTACGCACAAAATCTTGCCAAAGTTACTCTCAAAGGCTTCACATATACAACAAATAAAACCAAAACAAACCAGCAAGCGATAAGATCACATCCACAAAAGCCGGCACAACACCATTACCATTTGTCAGGGTCCAAACACAGTCGGCTAAACAACAAAACAAAACCCATACATACACACACGGCAATCAAAACATTGTCAAGAAGTAAGAAATTCCCATAATCCACAAACCTAAGAAACCATAGACAAGTAAAAGACCAAACAAACCCCAATCACGTCAAAACACCAGTTACCGCGATTTCAATAAAACATTCACAAACTCGGTTTCACCATGAAATGTTGATTCCGGGTCCAAAATTGATCATAAGTTAAACCAACCTCATACCCAATTTTACTACCGTGTGACTTTCAGAATAAAAACACCTGATCATAAACCATAATCCATAAACCTCGTCACTTCAATCAAAACAACACTCACGCGCACAAACTTCCCCATCAAACCCCACCAACCCAACCATTTCCATACCTAAAATGGTAGTGTCCAAGGCCATGCTTAACGCCCCACTTGAACTCCCCCACGTACCTGCTCCCATCCTCGCACGTGTGCACCCCACAGCCATGGCTCTGCCCACTAGCCCACTGTCCGGCATAAACATCGCCGGTGTAAAACCGATAGACCCCAAACCCGTGGCGGAGCCCCTGGTGGTACTGCCCCCGGTACCTACTCCCCTTGGCCCACGTCTCCACCCCAAAGCCATCGTACTTCCCATCCACCCAATCCCCCTCATACCTTCCACTCATGCTGTAGTAGTAAACCCCACTCCCACAACACTTTCCTCCCCTGAACTCCCCCTCGTAAACGTCGCCGTTAGAATACGCAACCACGGAGAATTGAAACTCGGGCAGGGCAGGCCGGGCCCAGAACACGGGGAGCTTGAGAGCAGGCCGGGCCTTGGGCTTGAGAAAGAGGCGGAGGGAGGGGATTCGGGGCAGGGCGAGGTTGAGCGAGAAGAAGAGCGCGGCGGAGAAGAAAAACGCCGACAGGAAATCGAGGAGGAAGGAGTTCGTAGGGTGGGAGACGAGGAAGTAGAAGAAGGGGAGGGAGAGGAAGAGGAAGAGGCGCACGCGATGACGTAGGCGCCGTCGGAGGGAGACGGCTGAGGAGAGCCACGTGGCGGTTGCGCCGGCGCTTGTGACCGAGGGAGCGGTGGCGTGGCGCGGTTTTGGGAATCTGTGGAGGGTTTGGGATTTGGAGAGAGAGGGTCTTTTGTAGGGGGCGGTAGAGGTTAGGGTTTCGAGGTTGTGGTTGGGAGTTAGGTTCGGGACAGGGTGGGAGTGGTGGTGGTGGTGGTGGAGGGGGTTGAAATCGGAAGAGATGCCGGTGCTTTCTTTTCCGATCTGGAGTTCGGATTTTTTTTGATGCATTACATAAGGGAAAACGTGACTACTTGCTTTCTTCTTCTTCTTCTTACACTTTCACTGTTTCCTTTTATGTTTCTGTTTGCGTATGAGTTTGAGCTTGTTTTGTGTATGATGACTTTTGTGCGAAGAAAATGAGGAGAAGACGAAAGTGATTATGTGGGTGTTTTTCAGTTTTGTTTATCTGTTTCTTTTTTTATTTTTATATCTATTTATTTATGTTATAAATATGGTATAAATACATATTTGGTACCCAAACTTTTTCAAAAAGTTCAATTTGGTATCCGAATTATAGGAATGTTCAATTTGGTACCCAATTTTCTAAAGAGATTCAATTTGGTATTCTCCGTTAAGTTGGAGTTAACACCGTGTGTCCGTACAGGACACGTGTCAAGCCATGAAATTTTTATTTTTATTTTTTCAAAAAAATTATTTTTTTTTCAAAAAAATTAAAAACTGCCACGTGTCAGTTTATCATCGTGCCACGTGGCAGCTTACAATCATGACATGTGGCAGTGTAATAGTTGTTTTCAATTTAGTACCCTAATTTAAATTTTTTGTTCAATTTAGTACCTAAATTTTTTAAAATGATCCAATTTCGTCATTTCCTATTTGAGACCAAATTAGTAAATAAGCTTAATTATAACTTATATAAACATGTTACAATAACTTTTTTCTAATATATACATCAAATCATTTCACCTAAATACTTAAATTATTTTATTTTTTACATTTTAACCTTTGTTATTTTTTATACATGAAATTTTTTACACTTATAAAAAATAAAATAATTTGAATATTTAGGTGTAGTGATTTGATATATAAATTCAAAACAATTATTTTAACATGTTTATATAAGTTATAATTAAGCTTATTTACTAATTTGGTCTCAAATAGGAAATGACGAAATTGCATCATTTTAAAAAATTGGAGTACTAAATTGAACCAAAAATTTAAATTGGGGTACTAAATTGAAAACAGTTATTAAACTGCCACGTGCCATGATTGTAAGCTGCCACGTGGCACGATGATAAACTAACACGTGGCAGTTTTAAAATTTTTTGAAAAAAAAATAATTTTTTTGAAAAAAAAAATTTTAAAAAATAAAAATTTCATGGCTTGACACGTGTCCTGTACGGACACGGTGTTAACTCCAACTTAACGGAGAGGACCAAATTGAATCTCTTTAGAAAATTGGATACCAAATTGAACATTCCTAAAGTTCGGGTACCAAATTGAACTTTCCGAAAAAGTTTGGGTACCAAATGTGTATTTATACCTATAAATATTTATGTTAGTTTAACTCCACACCAATTATTATTGATTGGGTGAAAATAGTCAAATGTATTACATATAGCTAACTTTCAATATTTTTTTTAAAATAAACTTCCTATATGAAATAAAATAAAAACATAACAGTAATTGGTTTTAGAGTATCTTAAAACAGATATTATTATTAATGAAAAAAAATAGTCAAAGTGTATTAAATTTAACTAAGTTTTTAATATTTTCTAAAAATATTCTTCCTGTATAAAGTATAAAATAAAAGAACATTACTTAGTATTAGAGTTTTTAGAAAAAATGTTATTAACTAAAGAACAAATGTATATCTTTATTAGAGCTGTCAACTTTATTAGCAGTCCTAGGGTCGGCCCCAGCCCTGCATAGAGCTAAGCCCCATTTTGTTGGCCCATACATTAGGGGCTTTTTCAAAGCCCTCAACCCCAAAAGCCCCCAAGTAAAATGGTGGGACAGGGTTAGGGTCAGGTTAGCCCCCTTCTCCTTCCATCAAAATCTAGAGCTTTTGTGTGTGTCTTCTTCTTCATTCAAAGGTTCTTCTTTTCGCTGAATTTTCTTGACCTAAATTCAAAAGTTCTTCTTCTCACTAAATTTTCTTCACCCAAATTCAAACTAAACCCCATTTTCCCTAACTGCCATCGTCTCCAGTGGAGTCCAAGAACCGCACATGGTGGTACAAGGCAACAACGGTAACGAGATGATCGAGTGGTAGAATTTCGACGAGGTTAGTGTTTGATTATGATTTTTGCCTTCTATTTATCAATAAACATCACTGATTCTTTGTTTTCTGGTTTCTTATAAGCGATATAAACCCTTTGGGATTTTTGAGTTTTTTGCGGAATGGATTTAAATAGTTGGATGTTCATGTACCAATAGTTGGATTTCTTGGCAAATAGGAATAACTATAAAGGAAACAGGGTCAGTTCATGTACCAAATTATTGCTTTGTATTTGTATAAAGACAATGAAATCTACATTGTGCACAAGTTAGTCTGTAGAAGTTTTCTTACATACTTCTCAAAATCTGATTTATTTATTTTTCTATTCAAGAAATGTTCATAGGAGTTTGTCCAAACAAATTCATGGTTTTGAATGTCATTGCAATTCAAAGAAATTATAATTGCAGTTGAATATCACATACTGTGATGTGGAATTTTATAATCACATGGCAGCCACGACAGGAATCACAACTTAAATCTAAGCATCCAGGGATTTGTGTATTGGTTGAGTGTGGTTTTCATTGTCTTTATCTCTGAGAAGTGATGTTATTTTGTTCTTATTTATTCAGCACATTGTTACTCATAATCTTGGAGTCTTAGCGACTATAGCAAACAAACTAAGTAAGCACCATTAGATTTTACAAGGAATGATTTTTTTTTCTTTGCAGTCTATCATCTTATTTTATAAAAATGTTTGTTCCAAAAGTTAACGAAAAGTTGCTTGAAGACCTTGAAGTAATGGGATTTCCAAAGGCACAGGCAACCAGAGCACTTCATTATTATGGTACGTTGATTCACTATATAAATAAGTTAAGATATGTAGATTGAAAATTATGTGTCGTGTTTAATTTTAATGTGCTAGAACTTACGTACATTATTTTATTCCTTACTAAGAGGCAAATGTTAGAAGGGATACCTGAACTTCATCAATCTAAAACTTTATTGAAATTGATGTACAACAACGTATTTGTGACTCTGGGAAGCACTGCAGTTTACTTATTACATTCAGAGCACTACAATCCCTTTGAACTCTTTGAGGTAAACATGTTTTTCATCTTTGATAGATTTTATGGATATTATATTTTTTGGTATGGATATTATGTTTATGTATTTGTTTTTGTTCTATTTTAGTATGTGCAGACAGTACTCTATGTTAAGAAGTGTAATGATGTAGTTTGTATCTTAAGTTATGTTCAGAAACAACCCACTTCACAGATTCACCTAACACTCCTCTCTTATTTTGAACCGCTTTCATTTCTATCAATATTATCATTTCTTCTTTCATTTCATCCCTTCTATTCTACATACAATACTGTTATTTTCTTCACTCTGCACTCCTAACAAGAGTGTTGGTTCAACTTCATTCATTTCATCTATTTATTTGGGAACAAGTGAAAGCACAGTAATATTCTGACCTTGTTCAAAAGTGTTTTTTTACAAGGATAAATGCATGCAAACATCAGTGATCCTATCCTTCTTTCTTTAGACGTTTGATTCCCACAATAGTCTCTATCTTTATCTCTGGGATCTAAATTAGTTGGAGTTATTTTTCTGGAGTTTGTCTCTGTGAATTTGTGGGTACTTTGTTAAATCAGAAAGAGAGAGAGAGAGAGGTTATTTATTTAATTTAATCTGTGAAGCAAAAAGAGTGGAAGATGGAGTTTTAATATCCTTAACCCGTTTCAATTTGAACCACTTTTGGTTTCTGTTTTTGTTGTATCTGTATATAGTTTCGATTTGAACCACTTTTGGTTTTTGTTTTTGTTGTATCTGGATATCCTTTGAGAGTTAATTAAGATGGATCACAAAGGGACGTAAATGTCTTACTACCTTAAAATGAGTTTGATCTTCATAGCTGTGGCATTTTCCTCTTCCTTTCCTTTTCTTCCAACCCTTACATAATGACACTGTTAAAAGAAGTTGTTTGGATTTATTTCTGGCCTCATATCGTTTAGGATTAAGTTAAACAAATAATGCAGAGCAGTTTTGAGCTAGTTAGCAAACAACACTCTCATTGTACCTTTGTGTTAAGCTTGGGAAGCTCTAAAGTTGTAGAATTTAATCTTAACCTTTAAGCAGTTTAATGATAAGTAGAGATTTTTTTCACCAGTTACAAAGATTATGACTGTACCTTTTTGTGGAATTGTATGAGTTTTAGGCACCTCTAGAGGATCCATGCACTAATTACAAGACTGGTTGGGTCAATTTAGTTGTCTGATCTCTACTGCCTGAAGGATAATTTCTCAGGGATGTGATAGTACTATGTCCTGCAGCAGCAATAAATTCATTGTTACCTTTGAAATTTTTCTAGGTCTTAATATGTTTTCTTTTTTCTTATTTTACACAAGATAGTGATTAGGACATCTGCATTGGTCAGTAGAGTCATCATGAGGGCATTGGGTTGTATGTTGTTCTTTTATATTTTAGCCTTGGGTAGAGGGTGGACAAGAAGAACACTGGAGGAAAAATTATTGGAGGAAATTATTAAACACGGTCAATAATATCCCAATAAATTTAGTTTTTTAACTTAGACTAGTAGGTTTTGTTATTCATGCATCCCACCTCACCTAGTGAGATAAAGTTGTTGATGTTATTGTTATTGATTTTGTAATTACTACATCTTATAAATATTTTCCGAAGTAGCACAGGATATAAAGCAAATTAAAGAATTTATTTTATTATTACTTTCCAAATCTGCATTTTGACATAATTGTTTGTATTATAGTTATATTATATTATATTCTATTAATAATAAAATAATGACCTTTACATCAAATTTTAGTACATTTGATGCATATATGGCTTTCAATTATAAAATTGTCAGTATGTTGTTTTACGTTAGATATATTAGATATATGGTGCACAAATGTTAAATTAGTAATGTACAAATGTAGATATATTCTTTGTGTATATATGTGCTATTAACTGGGATATTTTGTGTATAAGTTGTCACATCTATATTCTTTAGCAATTTTAATCATTATAATGAAGATTGAATCATTTGTGCTAAAATATTCTATGCAGTTGTGTAGAATAACTTTAAGATATGGATCCCTCTAAGAGTAACCCTTTGAATTTGGATGATGATCTTGTATCTGAAACTCCTGGTCCATCTGAAAGTGCTGCCACAAATAAAAAAGAAGCATCAAATGTTTGGAATTTTTTCACAAGAATAGGTAAAGACAAAGATGGAATTGAAAAGACTTCGTGTAAGTATTGTGGCCATCACTACAAAGTTGGCAAAAATCCTAAAACCAAAAATAATTATGGGACTTCACATTTAAGTCGACATATCTATTCATGTAAAAGTATTGCAAACTTAGATGTGGATCTCAGTCTTGATCAAGAAGGAAAGTTTGGGACACGGAAAATCAATCAAAAGGTTCATCATAAGTTACTTGCGAGAGCCATAATTAAACATGGTCTTCCTTATAATTTTGTTGAGTATGAAGGAATTAGGGAGTGGATAAAATACATTAATCCTGAGGTTGACATGAAATGTAGGAACACCACTGTTTTAGATGTGGTGAAGGAATACATTAAAGAGAGGGATAAAGTTAAGCAGATCATGTCTAGGGTTCCTAATAGAATTTGTTTAACTTCTGATGTTTGGACTACAATTACTTTTGAGGGTTATATTTGCCTAACTGCACATTTTGTCGATGAAAATTGGAAATTGACAAGTAAGATTCTTAACTTTTGTCGAATGAAACTACCACACACGGGTGCTGAACTAGAAAATGTTGTATTTGATTGTCTAAAGCAATGAGGTATTGATAAGAAAATTTTCTCCATTACCTTGGACAATGCTTCTGCAAATAATACCTTACAAGATATTTTAAAATGTCATCTTTGTGTTCAGAGAAATTTATTGTGTGATGGTGAGTTTTTTCATGTTCGATGTTGTGCTCATACTCTTAATTTGATAGTTCAAGATGGTTTAAAGGTGGTTGACAAAGCACTTCATAACATTAGAGAGAGTGTTAAGTATGTTAAATCATCGGATGGAAGAACTCTCAAAT
>Ga0214544_1000653_pt1 | contig 65877 bp, 31 predicted proteins | sample CNSS3metaG_FD_160074 | JGI IMG/M metagenome (GOLD analysis project Ga0214544, IMG submission 160074) | Root nodule microbial communities from cowpea collected in UCLA plant growth center, Los Angeles, California, USA - CNSS3 | ecosystem: Host-associated > Plants > Roots > Nodule | place: USA... | reverse complement strand
ATATATAGATAATTGCTTCATAGAGACACAATTTATTGGCAAAAGAAGAAGATGATGGAGATTATTCTTCAAGAGTAAATTTTGATGATGTTAAAAGCAAGTCTAATAACTTAAAGTGATTGGCAAAAGATATTTGAAGTTTTGTATTTTGTTTATGTATCATGATTAAGCCTTTTTAATAAGTCATATATTATATATTAGTGAATAATTTGTTTATAGGACTTAGCTTAGAAAGTCACAAAGCAACATGTACAAAGATTATTCATGAAAGTTCTTGATCGTCAAAAAGCTCTGTGATAATCGATTATCATTAATGATAATCGATTATTCAATTAAAATCATGTTTTTAGAAGAGATTGTGATAACCGATTATCACTTTCGGTAATCGATTATCATAGTGAAAAGATGTTTTTAGAAAAGCTTTTGTGACAATCCATTATCTTTTGAAATAATCGATTATCAGCGGTAGTTGTGACTTGACTCTTTATATTCTTATCTAATTTCCAAATGAGAAATTCTATATATTTTTGGAGAAACCTATTTCGAAACACTTTTCATTCAAAGGTTTAGGGTTGTGATTGTTGGAGAAACTGTTTGTGTTTGTGCAAAGGGGCTTTCAAAAACCTAGTGTTTGTTGTTGCTAAGAGAAGTTGTTCATCCTTTGTGCGACTCAAAGGAGGTGTTTCATTTCTTGTGTGATTCAAAAAAGGTGTCTTTCATCTCTTGTGTCTTCAAGAGAGGTATTCTCTAGACCTTAAACTCTTTCTTTTATAATTGTAAGTTTGGTTTATTTTTAATGGTTGAGTTAATCCGTCTTTAGAGAGATTAAACTAGACATATGGTCTTTTGATCATAACCAATATAAAATATTTTTATACGAATTTTTTATTCTCTACTCTCTTTATTTTACTAAAGTTATTAAAATACGAAAAAAGTTTTTAATTGAATGACAAATTTTCTAGGGAAAATTTTAGAGCACATTTTTTATTAAGAAACCAATTCAACTCCCTTCCACCCTCTTGGTTTTTTGTCCAACATAAATATTCCACTGCACGATTCTAACACAATCTTCAAAATCTCTATCAAAAGGGCTTTTATTAAATTATACAATGCTAGAAAAATTTGGGGTTCCACATGCCAAGCGTAGGCACAACAGGATCAATCTCAATATGGATACACATGTAAGAGATCTATACATTTGAAAAAGAAAATTTCTTAGAACCATCACTATCAACTAAAGTATTTTCCTTAAACATTTTTTTCTCCTTATTATTTAGTATGCATGATTTATCTAAAATAGATCAATTTTTTCTGGTGTGATGCGATTTTTTACCTTCAGTTAGAACATCTTGTAAAAACTAAAGCTTTAGGAGCAACCTTTGAATCAGGGGCTTTTATTCCAAGTAAAGGAAGCTAGTTTATTTATATTGATTAATTTATGTTTGAGGAGTTGATATTGATAATTAATTGAAACTATTGGTATATTGAAGTGGTTGTTTGTTTGAATGGAAATCTTATATGTGGAATTGGTTTGGTTATAGTGGGATTACTCAATTTGCTTTACTTGAGGTCTATTTTGAAAAAAAAACATATTATTTTGAACTAAGGAAGAGATGGAATTGCCTAGATAGGCAAATTGGATAACCTATTGTATAGTAATCAAAGTTTGGATATTCGTATGGCAGTGAGTGGTACCACAAAACCGTTGAAGTGCAAGTTTACATTTGAAGTCAGAGAGCTCTAATGGTCAGGATGCTTGGGCGCTACCCTGAGACCGTTGGGCGCTCACTTGACAGTGAGTGTTAGTGGTCTAGGTCACTGGGTGTCACCTTGAAACTATTGGGCACTCACTTGACAGTGAGCTCCAAAGGATTTGGCGATGAGCACCATGAGCCTTGCATTGGGTGCCATGAGCCTTGCATTAGGCACCTTGCTCTTTACATTGGGCATCACCTGAAATTAAATTCCAGGGATTCTAAGGGCTTTGGGCGCTAGTCACCAAGGAGTTTCCACCGAGCATTACAATTTATATAAGATTAATTTCATGTTTTAGATTGTTTTTTTATATACATATGTGTTGAATTATTGATAATAATGAATGAGTTGATATGAAATGTATGATGCATAGTTGTATGGACAATGAGTGTAGTGATTTCTATGGAGTAAGTGCTACACTGATATTAAGTTTAGGGTGTATTGAATGCTAATTTTATAAAGAGATTGTCTTGACTCTGATAGTATCTTACTCATAAAGAAAAATATATCTAGAGGTGAGAGTCGATCGAGGTTCCTATAACAAAATAGGTGTGAAAGAGCACCATTATGACGAGCTATAATGAATTAACCATGTCATGGTGATGAGGACAAAGGTCCTAATTTGATGAGTAAACATTGGGTAGGATTGCTAAAAATCAACTATGTAGTCAAATGACAGGTGCACAATCTTTGAGTTTACTTAATACACATGTCTTTTGAAAGTAGATTCAAATGTCTAAGTCTTGATGATTAATGGGTTATGGTTTCATATGTATGCCATTGAAAGCAGGTTTTGTGTTATATGTTGATTAGTCAGTTATGAAGTTGAGAAATTTACCCATGTTATAAGAAAATGTATATTGTGTATGATCTCTTATAATAACACTACCTTACCTTGTTATTTGTTGTGTTGTGGTTTGTCCACTTGTTATGATCTTTACACGTGAGCAAAAGATACTTTGGGTGGGAGAGTTGTGAAGCAATAAGACTACTGATTGTCTTCTAAAGAAAGTAGTTGTTATTATTAGGTAAATAACTTTTGTATTGAATATATCTCCTAGTTGATGAAGTATTAATTAAGATTTAATTGCTCGGACCGTCCCCACTTTGGTAGGGCTGTGTTAATTTGGTTCCCGCTTTTAAAAAAGTTTCAATTGCATCCCAACTTTTGAAAACATTCCTCAATCATGTCCCTTTCAAAAAAAAATCATTAATGTTGTTAATGGCGTGCCACGTGCCAATATGTGATTTTTTTTAATTTTAATTTTAATTTATTTTTTATTTTATTTGCAAAAAATTTTTGGTTGCCACATATCATGTCCTTGTTGTGACACATGGCACCTCAAAGCCACGTGACAGGACAATACCACGTGTCAGTATCACTACTAAATGTCATTATCTTGATTTCAATTTAGTCTTAATATATATCTCTTTGATTCAATTTAGTCCCTACTTATGTCTCTTTGATTCAATTTTTTCCCATTTTTTTAATAGTTGAAATATTTTTTTGATCCATTTTTTATAAAATTAAAACTAATTAAGTATAAATATTTTTACAAAATTAGGTATTGTTTATATTAAAATTTAATGGTAAAAAATGTTATACTAATAGAGCAATATATGTTAGTTTTGAAATGGTGATTTTACCCTAGAAAGGAGGTTGAATTGGCTTTATAAAACTTTTTCAAAAGCTTAAACCTCTTTTCAATTGAATCAAATAGATTAGAAAGTTTAGATGTAAATGCAGAATGCAGAATTCACAAATTTAACTCAAACAACAATCTTTTACATACAAGACTTGTTCCAATCAATATTTATAACAAGTATAAAGCCTCAGATTATACAAGAACACATTAAATCACACCAAAGAACGAATTGTTTGGTTTTCTTGAGTTTTTAAACAGATTCCAAGTGAGTGAGATGAGGAAGAGAGAATTGCATAATTGTTTTTATATTGGCTCACTCAATCACAAAGCTACATACAATTTACAAAGACAACATGAGCCTAGTTTCCATTATATTCAAAAGTTTTACAAATCACACACCAAGATTACACTTTCGAACAAAGAAACTCACAAGATTTTTGACTCAAAAAAATCAAGACACATACCCTGCAAGAATCACACTTACAGACCTGAAATCACATCAGGCAAACCAACCAGAGGCACAAGAACATCCAAACCTGATGGTGGTTGTCCCTAGCCAACCATACAAGTGTTCTTCAAGCTACTCACAAGCCAAAATGCCTCCAAGATCAACCAAGATCTTCAAAACACGAGTTGCAGCTGTGTATTGCAGAGAAAGAAAGAGTTTTCCAGAGAAGAATGACAAAGTTTCGTGCTCAAAAACTCATATTCGCACCTCTGCTCGCGAAAACACAACTTATATAGTCTGGTTTAAGTGAAAACAGTCGATTGAATTTTTTGTACAGTCAGCTGATTTCACTTGACTTAAGTGAAATCAATCGATTGAAAATAATTCAATTAACTTAATGCATTCATACTAGAAACTATATACAACAAGTCTTTTAACTTGTTAAAACCCATTTTAACAGATTAAAAGAGACACACCAAGGCACACAAGACATCTAACCTATGTCATATAGCCTACAAACATGATATAACACAAACACATTACATTTAACATGTTATTTTCATATTTAACACACTAAAACTTAATCTTTAAGTGGATCTTCATCAATCTTCATCAAACACCTATGATCTTCATGCACATGACTTTATCAATTCTTTGCTTCAAGCTTGCTTATGCCAACAATATAGTCACCCAATTCCTTTTTTCAAAATAGATCAATATTGTCTCTCTCTAAGCACTACTACAGTTTTGACTTTTTAACTCAGCCTTTATGTCTCAGTTGTAGAGCAAACGAGGCATATAAACACGCGGTGGCAATTTTGAAATTTTTGCAACCTTTTATGCCTCGGTTATCATAATACCTGAGGCAAAACCTTACATTATGCCTCGGTTCACATAGACCCGAGGCCTAATGTCTGCTAGGATTTGTAACTCTCCCGTTATTTTTAATTTTTCAATTGAACGAAAATAGTTCTGTCTCGGTTGTCTAACTTTTTATCTGCTTCGATTTTATTTGCACTAGAGGTAGAAAGGTTAGGTTAAATAAACCAAAATCAGCAACAATCTTCGTGTTCTTCTCCACACCGTGAGGTTTGTCTTCCTCATTTTCTTTAACATAGACCCCTCTCCAAAATCAAACCCAATCCTTTCTAAAGTTTCAAACTTTCTTTCTCCCCAACATCTTAGATCCAACATGCAATCTCAAAGGTAAGATCTTTCAATGAATGGATTCCTTCAATCCGTAAGGAGAAACCGTTCATCATTTCTCTCCTCGTCGGGGCACCTGTGTTGGACAGGGCTCTTCTTCCTTGGCCACCGTAGTAAGTTTCGGTTTCTCTACACGGCGCCACCGGGGTTCGACACTTATCGCCTCTGGTTCGCCTTCATTGTCGTCTTCGCCTTCTCCATACCGTGACTGGCTGCGTCTCCTCCCTCCATCTGAGGCTGCCACAACGACACCATCATCCTCCGTTCGAAGTTCCGACTCGCCCATGACATTGCCGTGGGTGATTATTTCTTATCTATTTCTTTAGCTGTCCAATCTTCTTCTTCCTCTTTTTCTTTGTGATTTAATACAGCAGAGTATGTGTGGATAATAGAAGTTGGAAAACCCATGTGCGTGTTTTATTGGTGACTCATGTGTGTTTTGATTATATAGGATGTGGATGATGGTGACTCGTGTGTGTTTTGTTGTCTCTGGGAATATGACTTTGAGGTTTTGGATTGTTGGAAAATGAAGTTGAAGCTAGGTGAGATGAGGCTTGTTTTTTTTTTGTGATATCTCTATGTATGCTCGATGGAGGAATTTGCTTTCGAGCATGTGAATATGTTTAATGAATGAAGTGAGGTGCGGGTTGGAGTTGATGGTGTGATTGAGAAATGATGTGAGAATGAGGGTGAATATGGTGTTTGTGTGTATTTTATGTGTGTAGGTTGAAGTGTAAAGGAGTAGTGGGTTTGGGGATTTTGTGTTGGTTATGCATGACTGGTGTTAGAGATTGAATGGTTAAGAATGATGGTAAAATGGAGACGATGGTGGTCGGGAAGATGAAGATGAGATAATGGTGAAAAAAGGTTCTGAAATGGCCACTATTTTTGTGCTTTGGTGCGTGGGTGTTTATGTGTAATAGACTGGAACTGAGGTAGAAAGGTTGGGTTGTTTTAATTTTTTTAATGTCTATATTAGGCCTCAATTATTCTAGAATTGAGGCAGTAATGATTGAATATGCCTCAGGTGTGAACTGAGGCAGCAATGTAACATTTTTTACCTCGACAATATATGCATCAGGTCTTAAATTGAGGCCAAAAGACTAAAATAACTGCAGCAGAAACTCTCTCCTGCATTATAGTGAATTTCAGACCAAATTTATTATTTGTATAAATGTTATACTAATATTTTTTATTTAAAATATTTTTTATTTAAAATGAGTTTGTAACATATTACATTATTGTATACTATTAACTCATGTTTTGTTAATTATTACTTTTTTTCAAGATAGAACAATATTGTCTTTCTCCAATGTGAGACCAAATTTATTATTTGTATAAATGTTATACTAATATTGTTTTATTAAAAATGACTTTTTTAGAAAAAATGGAACAAAATTGAATCAAAGAGACATAAGTAGAGACTAAATTGAAACAAGGAGACATACACGGAGATTAAATTGAAGTAAAGATAATAACATTTTGTAGTGACACTGACATGTGACATTGCCCTGCCACGTGACAATGACAACACCACGTGTCACACTATGGACCTGACATGTGGCAACCAATTTTTTTTTTGGAAAAACAAAAATTTTTAAAAATTAAAAAATTAAGAAAAAACACATAGACATGTGGAACACCGTTAATAATATTAATAATTTTTTTTCTGAAAGGTGCCTAATTGATACATTTTTTCAAAAATTGGGACACAATAAACATTAATTTAAAAACGTAGACCAAATTGATACTCTCCTACCAAAGTGTGAATCATCCGAGTAATTAAACCTATTAATTATATTTTAAAATTTAATTTTCTCCTAGAAAATCTGTAAATACATTATTTATGTTTTTATTAATTATGTAATGCTTTAAATTAATAAAGTGATATACTAAATTAGGGTAATACATTCCCATATATTTTAATTGTTTTTTGGATTTTTTTTCATTATCCAAAGTTAATTACCTGCATAAGTTGATTTAATGAGTTTATAAGACACCGATGGACTTTTAGACTTTTCTTATTTTAATTGTCTATTTAGGTTAAAATTAAGATAAATTTATTGAAATCAGATAAGTCACCAAAAATTTTAATAGATACATCGATCTTTAGTCTTTGTACGGATTAAGGAATAGCAAGTAAGAGAGTTATCAAAAATTATACAAAAAAAAAAATACTATTTGAATAAAAAAAGTAAAATAAAAAGCCAATAGACAAAAATTTAATAAATTGTCGATTCGAGTGATTTGGTAGAGAGAATAAAATAATTTAATTTATAAATTACTGTATTTAAAAAATAATTAAAATTAAATTTTTTATTTATTGTTTTAAGATTTTTAATTTAAATATTATTTTAATATAATATAAATTTAATATAATTAAAATATAATATATATATATATATATATATATATATATATATATATTCCTGAATTAAACTTAATTGTAAAGAAACAAATGTTAATCAAATTAATAAAAGAAAACATTTATTTTTTCAGATAATTAATTGTAAATATTAACTTAAAATATGGAATAAAAGTTGGGTCATAAAAAAAAAAATAAGACGAGGGACTATGTAAGAAAAAATAAAGTTTTATCTTATAACTTTAAAAGTAATTACCCAACTTCATAATCTTGAATAAATAGAGTAATCAAAAAAGGCATAATGGTTTTGAAATTGGTGTTGGTGGGTGAGATTAATTTCATTTATGTCATTAATGCAACCTTTAATTTTGTAGGAGTTTTTTTACCAACGTAACACACTTCATTAATAACTGCTTGTAGCACACTTGATTGCATATAAGATGAAGAAAGTGTGAAATTAATAGTTAGTAGGAAGCATTTGATATGATTTAAAGAAGAAGCGTTATTCATAGACAGTGATATGGCACTGACTAAGCCTAATCGGAATGGCCAAAAATATGTGGCAATGGATATAGATATAAACTTGCTTCTGTTGTATCAAAAGTAGTGACAAATGCGCATACCTAACACAGTTATCAACAAAAGAATCATGGTCATGCCAAGTTTCATCAATATTTAATAGCATTTTGGTCCCTCCACGTGTTATGCTTTTTCATGTGCAATCATGCATGCTTGTTGGTGATGCAATGTATATATTCAATAACCCTCTCCAATAGTAGTGTTCATAGCTACACTTCTTTCATATTAGGGTTGGACAAAGCAGTGATGAAAAAGTTACCATAAGATTATTGGTTTAGACTTTAGGTGTAGATTATCTCTCAAGTTAAGATGTTGTTTTCATTACTCAGTTCTGTTCCATATTTCCATCCAACACTCTGAACTCTGTATGTAATATGAAACAATCACTACTGAATTTAATTAAACGTGTATAAATAGTTACAGATATGCATGACGTCTTCGTAAACATTATTGTAAATGCATAATTTTTTGAATGAAAAATAATAACTTTATTTGTTCTTAAGGAAACATCCCCACAAAACTTTATAATACGCATTATCATGCTAGTTGAATATTATTGTATACATACAAAATTCATAATATTTTAAAAGTTATTACATCTGATAATTTGCTCGGGTTTCCACTCTCATTTGGAATAAAATGTGTTTATGTACAATGAGATACAAACAAATAGGTAAGAGTTAATCACTACTACAAGAAAAATTAATATTATCAACAGTCATAATCTGTCGATAATACTTAAAATTTGTCGGTAAATTAATGAGAAAAAATTTGTCGGATTTTTGACGGTCAAAAATCTTTCGTTAATACCTTCATAAATAAATTTTAATGAGGAATAATAATTTCATCGGTAATTATCGACAAAAATATTTGTCGATAAAGTCCATAATAGTTGTGGATTACTAGTTTTTCTTTTTTCAGTATTGATTTTTTTTTTCAAATTTAGATTTTTTTTTTTAAATTAAAATTTGTCTTTTGGGTAGAATTTATTATTTTTTGGTTAAAATTTAGACATAAGATTTTTTATTTGAAATTAAATTTTTTTTCTTTTGACTAGAGTTTAAAATTTTTTTGGTTAATTTTTTTACTTATTGGAACTTTATTTGTCAAATCTTTTCACTTCCATATGATTAATAGTCAACTTCATCAGAAATAATTCTAGATTGCTTCACTACAAAAAATCACTTCCACAAACCACTATTTTTTTAGAAAAATAATACATACCACCTGCACAAACAATAAAAAAATGAAAAACAAAATCCACCACAATAACAACATCGTAGATCCAGAAAAATTAAAAAAAAATACAAACAAAAACCCTCGCTCAAAACCAAGAAGAAGTCGTAGAAAACAAAAATAGAGCAGCGATGTGACGTGGTGGATGTTCACGAAGATGAAACTGATGAACAAACCCTCACTCAAGGGTGAGGCGAAATGGCACCGGTGTGACTAGTCGACAATGCTTCCGGTCACATAGAGAAGGTGTTAGTGACGAAGGCGTGAAACATCATTGGAGAAGATGAGATCCATAAAGATGAAGAAACCTCGTGTTGTGAAAGAAAAAAAGGTATTTGCACTGGTGGCAACGTTCGAGGGATTCTCGTAGTGGTGGCGAGGACTGGGTTGGAGGGCTTCCCATGGTGGCGAGACTATGTTGGAGAAGGAAAGAAGGGGCAAGGAAGAAGTGACACAGAAGATTAAGGTTGTTTTAAAAAGGTAAGAAGTGACAGAGTAGAAGACGACACCTTTAGGAAGTGAAAGAGTGAATTAGGGTTTATGAGAAAGGAGAGGCAATTAGGGTTGATTTAACATGTTCACTAACATTGTAATGGGCCAGCCAAATTAGCCCAATATCACACTACTCTCATTATTAAATTATTATTAATATTAATATTTTACCTTTGTAAGGATAAATTTAAATACCCATGATTTTGATTAAGTGATAAAAAACTATTATGTATAAAATATGGTCGTATTTTATTTGTAAGATGATAATTTTAGTTCAATAATATGTAACATGCAAGTTTTTGTCTGTCAAACAATACAATACCCATCAGCACAAAACACACAATAAGAGGATGATCGCGTTGATCCAGCGACAACATTGTGGACCATGCTTATTGCCTAAATGCAAAGCTCGTTTGCGTCAGCTAAATTGGGATGAAGGTTTACTGCTTACTTAATGTTGGCTAAACCAACGAAAAAGCATAAAAAGTATAATAATAATTCTCTATGCCAGGGTCAAGCCCACAAACAACTAAAATAACTAAAAAACTTAAAACAATTTTCGTTGGCCAAGACGACGTAAATGACAAAAATTCAATGCATTTGACTGACTTTTGCATAGGCTAAGTCGACGAAAATGCATAAAAATATAAAAATAACTACTTATGTGTAGGCCAAGCCCACAAATGTTTGAAATAATTAAAATCTGAAACAACTTTCAAGTGGGTTTTGCGTGGGGTTAGCCGACGCAAATAATTTGAAATTTAATCGTTGGCGTCGGCCTATTGTGGGCTTGGCCGACGCAAATCCTACGAAGTTTGACATGAAGTATTTGTTTCCAAGCACATCCCAAAACCTACATCAAATCTCAAAACCTGCATCCACACACATTTCAAGCAATCCAACAATCCAGGATGTCATTTCATTCATTTAAAACTGAAATTGAAAACATAAAATTATGTACATTGTGACTTTAATTAGATCAAACTACAATAGTCACACAAAATCCATGAGTCTAACATCCAAGTAAGACAAGTCCTGAAATTGTCATTATAGTCACATTGGCATTTCATTGTATGTTTTACTTAGACTATACTACTCAACCTATAGAACCTAGTAGCAACCATATACAAGCCACAATCCACAATGGAAAAGAGAATGATTGCATTGAATCCTAAAAAAAAGAAAAACTAAAATGTAAGAGATTAATCTCTAAAGCCACTTTATGAGTATCCTATTAAATAATTAAGAAAGTAATTTTTTTGAAAATGTATACAAAATTTGAACAAAGCTGATCATGCAAGTCTTCATCATAATGCAGATGCACGCGACTAGTACCTCTTGAAGTGTTTGTATCCTGTTTCTCTAACATCATGGATAATTGTTGCTTAATCAAACTTCATCAGTTCTCATAATGGCTTGTTTTACTTCTTCTAGAAGTCTCTCTATCTCAACCAATTGTCTTGGTCTTGGATGAATTGTGCGGGCTAAAATAGAAGGTTGAGTGAGGGATGACACACCATGATGAATGTTGGCAGCCAAGTCACTAGTGCCATAAACTTTGTCTCTACTTTTCCCTATAGAAACTTCTTTCCAGCATTGAATCTTTATTGTTGTTGTAGTTCCTGCAGAACTCTCTATCTCCATGTCCCGCACACATTGATGATATGTCTCCTACTCATTCATAATATTTGAAAAGTGTTAGAATTATATAGAACAAACAAAACTAAACCAATTATTGACAACCTACATATACTTCACATGCACATGTATCTACCTAAGCATCATCCTTATTCTTATGAGTGATAAGTAACAACTCATCTGGATTCACAAGACGACCATGTTTTTGCTCCTAAGAAAAGTTATGCAATTTGTGAGATTATATCACCAGCCACATAAATTGATCAATAATATTGTATGTAAATTTGGCACATGTGTTATAGAAAACTTACGAGTCCCAATGCAATCTCAAGGTGAGATTTGTGTCCTGTAGAGTGTAGTGTTCCACCTTTAGCTGAAGCTCTATTTGTTTTATTCTAAGAGGATATATCCTTGAACTCTTTAGTCTCCCAATTGTCATGCAATTGAGTTTAAGCTTTTCACCCATCCAACTAGATTTCTTCATTTTCTTCCTGGCTTTAGTGATCATATCAGAAAGGCTTTTTCGAATTTTGCCTCATACACCTTTTGAATATGCCACTCATGGTCAAGTTCCCAAGTTATATGGGTATGCAAAAATAGAAAGTAATAAAGTGATAAGTGTTATATAATATCATAATTCATAACAATGAGGACATGTTAATTTTCCTTTTGTCCCCCAACTAGACAACATGGCCTAAGCAGGAAAAGCATTTATTGTCCACATCAACAAAGGTCACATTACAATGTTTTCTTTTGTGGAAACATCATATGTCATGACACCTTCATTCCACAATTTATTGAGGTCATTAATAAGCAGTTGCAAGTACACATCAAGTTTTTTGGTTGGGTTTGTTGGACCTGGTATGAGACATGTCAAAAACAAGAAAGGTTTAGTCATACACAAATCAAGTGGTATATTATAAGGAGTAACAAACATAAGTCAACAACAGTAAGGGAATGTTGAAGCTTGAACGTAGGGAGTGAAACCTTCAAAACATAAATTGGGTCTTATATGTCGTGGGTTAGCAGAAAAATCTGCATACACATTGTCAAAGTGTTTCCATGTTTTTTCCATCGGATGGATGTCGCAACACATCATCATATCTTCTATTTTCATAATGTCATCTCATTTGTATAGTAGTTTCCATTTATGCATATAGTCGTTGTAATCTTGGGATTAATGGCAAGTAGAACATTCTTTTTACTAAAACACTCTTGTGTCTTCCTGTGCCAACTTTATGAGGTAAGTACCTAGAATTATGACAAAACTTGCATTCTATTAATTGGTCATCAAACTTGTAATAACATGCAACCACCTTCACAACAATCAATCTTTTCAACTTTCAACCCAAGACTTGACACAATCTTTTTTTCTTCATAGTAGTTCTTAGGTATGCAATTATCTTTGGGAGCGACATCAACAAACATTTGAATAAAATAATCTAATCATTTTTCAGTAGCATGCCAATTGGTTATGGCTGCTAGAGGTCTTATAGATATTGATAATCTTGACTCAGATGCTCTTTCATAAATAGGTTCATTTACATTATTGTGCATGTCATAAAACTTGTGTGCTTTAGATTAACATACTTTTTAGACAAGAACCAATTATTAGATTAACATGTTTCATGTCTTTCATAATTTCACTAGTCAATTACTCATTCAAAGAACATTCTGTTTTAAGGGCCAACATAAAAGCTCTCATATTTCCCATTCATCTAGATCAATTGTCAACATCAATCCTACGACTCTATCCAACCAACTCATTCAAATCTCGGTCCAAATGACTCAAACAACAAATTATTCATTATAAAAACCATCCTAATAACAAACAATTCATATTCATCGAATTAAATACACTAGTGCAAAAAATACTTTTTGCATTGGTTAATTATGATTAATTACATCAGTTTTGGACCCAATGTAAATCACACCAATGTAATAAGTTCAAAGAATTTTACATCGGTTGTGGTTGAGCTGGTGTGGTATATGAACTTGGAAAAGATGAAAATGAGGGAATAAGTCTATATTTGGAAAATAGAGTATTGTGTGGTAGGGAAAGAAGGGATTTTTAACCCAATATTATAGAGATTCAAAGATTAACCAATGTAATACATGTTCTTTTATTACGAAATTGCCACAACTCAATTTATCACAATGTTTCTTCAATAACGGATGTAATATCTTGTTGTAATATCTTTATTTTGCACTAGTGATATTGGGTATCAACCCATAAAGCTCCAACAACATACAACTCAAAGCGGCTTAAACAACTCATGAGACTTTGCACCTGTCACACTTACCACCAATTTCTTCATGTTATAATCATATCCATGAACCGATGTTCCTCATCAAGTCATGAGAGGGTTAATTTCACTAACTCCCTAAGTATATCCTCTTTAATATCATATCGTATGCTTTGTGAAACCTCATTCGACTTTCACCACCTAGTAATCTTAAATCTCCTTCAATACACTTGGACTCACCTAAGATTAGAATTTCACCTTGGAAATAACTAATTTGACAACTACAACACACTAAATTTTCACAAGTATTCCTACATAATCAAACATAACTCAATATAATCATAATATAATTTGTGGCATGTAAAGAAAACTATTTAATAAAATATAAACCACATCTAGTACGTCTAACGCCATAAAGTCAAGGGCTCACTGTCTCGCTAGTGCTTGACAAGAGCTAGGCATCGCCCAACAGCGAGGCCCCTCGAACACCTCTGTTTGGAAATTTTAAAGTGGCGCCTTACAGTGTTTTGTTAACTCCCAGCGATAATACATAATTAACCATTAACCACAATTTACACAATTCTTAAAACAATGTCTTTCATGGATTAAAATAAATTCAACATAACAACTAAGGTTTACTTAAATTTGTCTATGCTCGTAATCTCCATAGGCTATAACTTTCGAGAAATATAAAGGTCGTAAGTACAATCACAGTGCACATCAAAGACGTACAAATCATTCAAACATAAGGTCTTCAGTTTACTATACCATCATCAAGGTAATAGTTTTAGATACTATATTTATTCAATACTTTCATCTACACTAAAGTACTATTTGCTAATCATACAACATCATTCACATAAGAATCAATTTAAATTGTTCAACATACCAAATCCTATTCAATGATTCTCATAGTAGTGCACATTTCTTATACATGTTTAATTCCATTGAGTATACTTCATTTCAATATCATTCTTGATATAACATTTTAGCAAGCCCTAACCCTCTCAATACCATTTTCATTCTGCATTGATACATTAGTCAATATGATAAAATAGACTTTCCATTTATTCTTCAACGATTTCACAAAAATTCAACCTTTACACAGTTAACCATATACACACAATATATAAAATAGTGTAGTAAAAATCTCTAATTCACATTCAATTTAACTTCATCTTAGTTTCCATTTTCTGTAGCTATAATTATAAATTAGAAGAGATTAAATGATTAATTTCTCTTACCTCGAGGAAGATTCCTAACATTGTTTTTCTCCTACACAACTTCAAAATGTATAGGTGCTCTATCTAGACAAACAAAAGTCCAATCAACAATCAAAGCACAATTTCATGACCACAAACAAATGGAGATCCATCTAAATGGTAGAAAAATTACATCCAACGGAAAGAAAGTCTCATGCAAGGGAGAAAACGTATTGTTTTAATAAAAATAGATAGAAATTGAACTTACTCAAAAGATGAAATTGATCACTCCAATATATTTCTTAACTCTTCAATTTCAATGTGGTGTAGTTAAATTTTGAAAAAGATGAGAAACGAAGAAAAAATTGAGAGTAAAAGAGAAAAAATTAAATATGGTTATGAAAAAAGACTTACAGAAAAAGAATATACGTACCGATGTTTCTTTTGCATTTCTTATTTTCTTTAATTTCATAATTTATTATTATAATAAACTTCTGGACAATTTACACTATAATAAACTTAAATGAATTCTTATCAACCCAAAATCATCTCTTTTAACCATTCATTAAAAAAAGAAGGTAAACATAAAATCCCAACATTAATAAAAGTACTTAGTAAAACCAAATTCTTACAAGTAAAACTTAATCTACGGGTACCAGCCCAAACATACAAGAAAACCAAGATAAGAACTCACATTGTGATAGGGAAAATGTTGTGGAGAAGAAAATTTCTAAGTAGTGTTATGTTCAAGATTTAGATTTCAAATCTAAAAGAAATATGGATATTAACCATTTATCCTTCTATTTCAAAATCATATATAAGCATTAATATTATATATATATATATATATATATATATATATATATATATATATATATAAGTTGTCCCTTTTAATTTAATCAAGAATGGCTTTTTCTTTTCTTTCTTTATATAAACTTTAACATATCTAACTGATGGGGTCCTTCATCCTAGTTGCATGAGTTAAAAAGGATAAAGACACTTCATGGTTAGACAAAAGTGCAAAGTAATATTTGTTTGACCTAATTTTTTATTATGTTTTATCCTTTTCCCTTTCTTTTTACCTTCCAATTTTGTAAGTAAAAAGAAGGATCAATTATTAATTTTTTATTTTCAAGAAGAAAAAGAGAAAGTAGTTATTGCTACTACCAACACTTCAATCCCATGGGACTTGTAGTTATGGTAACATCATACACATTGTATATGCATTTAATGTGACATAGGTCACACAACCTTTTATAAGAAAATTTCAACCTTTCTCTAATATACGTGATACATTTTAATGAAACATATAACATTATAGCATTTGATTAAAAATAAAAAACATAATTATAACATATTCAGATTCCATGTGTGCATGCTTTTATATATTTAATTTGTATGATTTAAGTTGTTAACTTTTTATTTAGTGTTGTAGTTTTACATTCTTAAGAGTTTAATTAACTGTCCAATAATAAAATTATTACATTAAAATTTGAAATAATTATTATAAAAATACCAAATTTATCACATACAAATTTGTATTAAAACGATAACACAAAAATTATTTAAAATATAAAAGCATCTGACATTAGATTCTACTATAATTAAAAATTATCTTTTGTATCAAAAAGAAACAAAATGTAATATGTATGTATTATTACACCATTGGCATTAAATTAAATAAAACACATCCTTAAAAGTGAAATTTTAACCTTTGTCTATATTCATATAGATGGTTATGTAGACAATATGAGTTTTTTTTTTTATAGCATAAACAATATGATATTTAAACCTTACTTTCGTCATCAGTCAAATTACTAGTTGTGTTTATTTTCATGTAACAAATATTGTATGTTTTCAACTGCTTTTAATTATATTTATTGGAAATAATGTTCCCATTTAGATTAATTTAAGAATATCTATTTTGAAATAATAATATTGTATATTTTTTTGAATTAATTAAATTTGATTATATTAAATTATTTTTTGTCCATATTTAATCCATAAGAAGTATTTACATCTTTTCATACTAAATGATTAAAAGAATGTCTTATTCGGTGTTGTTTTCTTTTCCTTCTTACTTTTTCTTTTCTTATCCCTTTCTTCTTTCTTTCTTTCTTTTTCTCATATAAATATGAATTATATTATTATTTATTGTACAGTGAAAGCAAAAGTGAAGCAGAAAACCAATGCACAGTGTTGTCTTCTACTTATTATAGCTTGTCTGGGCACACATGGGTTCAATCAGCCCACAGTTCATAATATTGATTCCCACACCACTTTAATAGGGTGGGTGCCACCACCAAAATCTGCTTCTTCTTATTCAAGATTCCTCCCATTTGTCTTAATTCTTTAAAACTTAAATAGATATAATTTATTTGCACCGTTATTTTTTTATACTTTAATATTATTTGTGAAATTATTTAGACTATTTTTAAAGTTGAATTAATTTAAAATTTACTTTTCAATATAAACTAAAATTATAAATTAAAGTTTATTTTAACAAAATTTATTATTTATTTAGATTTATTATTTTAATTGTTATCGAATTGAAATCAAACTACTTAATAAAACTTTTAAGTGACTTTTTTATATGATAAAATTAGTAAAAAAAAATTATAACGATTAAGTTGAATATTTTAACTTTATCAGATCAAGATGGTAGTTATTAAGATAGAAATCGAGAAAATTTTAAAATTGATCTAAAAATTAGACATATTTAACAATATGTACGTATTGAAATTAACTTACCTTAAAAGATAAGTTTAGATTCTTTCAAATTTTAACATATTGATGATATTTTATTTCTTTATTAAAAATATTTAAATTATTGACGGAAATTATTGAAGGATGAAAATTTGTCAATAATAATTATTGATTGAAATTATGAATGAATTTTGATATTTTATGTAACAATGAAAGTTTTTGTCAATTTATGAGTTGGGTTATTGTGATTTAATTATTTGGTAGTAAATTTTATGGATAAGATTGTTATAATTGTTTAAGATGCTAGACATTAATAATTGAATAGGAGAATTAAAATGAAAAATCTCCAAATTCAGAGAAGGTGTTCCTCCATTCTCATGTGGAGTCTTGTCTTCCCATTCTCCTCTTTCATAAAATCTTCCATTTCCTCAAAATTCGCCTCAAATTCATGTCACACATCGTCCCAATTTCCAAGCGCATTCCCCACTCGATATTGACTTTAAAAACCCTCTTCGAGTGTGTATTTAGGTGTCCCTAGGTTCCAACAATCTCCAATGGCGCTCCCTCTTCGGTCGAGGCATTCTGGTGCTACAACACCTCACCACCCTCGTTGTTTTCGTTGTTTGCTGGAGCGTCATCGTAAGGAACAAATTCCGCCAGTGTAGGGAATCTTATTGTTAGAGGTAGATCTTTGTTGAGGTTTAAGGGGCCATGGCTCCCAATTTTTTTTAATATATGTAGTATATAATATAAATAAAAATTAAATTAGATGGATTTTTATTTTGTATAAAGTATAATATTTAATATTAATGGATAATAAAATATAAAATTAAATATAATAAAGAATAACAAAATTTATTGAAATAATTTTTATCTTTATCTTCATTGTTGTATAAGTTTTTCACCGTATTCATCTTTCACTCTTTCATGATTTCTTTCTTTCTTTCTTTGCTTTTTCCTAAAAAAAGTAAAAATTTGGATACAAAATCATTCTTTCTATTTTCATTTTTCATATGTTCTCTTTCTCTTTTTAAGATAAAAGAAGGTAACACTTTTTTATACATTGATAGTGAAATATTAGTTTAATAATTAGTATTTTTTTCATGTCATGAGTTTTTTTTGTATATTTTTAAATGAATATAGAAGGAAAAGATATGTAATATATGTTTTTTCATAACCAATTTTTAGTTGTGATTTAATTATCATAAATTTTTCTTTCAGTAATTATGTTTTTCAAATTTCCATTAAATTTTGATAAATAATTTTGTAGTCTTAAACTTTTTGTTTTAAAAATAAGTATATTGATGAAGAATAAAATGATAAATTCACTTTTTTTAAGTGATAAAAAAGAAGATATCGTAATGAAGATGAAAATAATACAAATTTACCTATTTACATATTTTCAACTTCTATACTAAGGGTCCAGTTGTTGAATTAGATGAACTCTTTAATATTAATTCTTTGAAACTTATAGCAGGAAAAATATTTTTAAATATGAGAATATCCATTTAATAAAAGATATGAAATTAGAAAAGTTTATTTAAAATAGATTTCTTATCAAATACAACTTCAAAATTATTATTTTTCTAAGGACAAACATACAACGAGATTCCAAATATATATCATATATACTTTTATTATATTAATAATAATATTTAAATATATAAATTTTGGATATATTATTTTGTTCTTTCAAAAATTTTGGTCCAAATTCGCTATTATTTATCGTGATTTGAAATGTACAGTGATGCTCTTATTTTGTTCTTGATTTAGGATTTAAGGACTGCTATGTTGTTCATTTTCGTGTCAGGTTTTGTCTTGGAATTTAGCATTGTGATTTATGTGAAATGCAACCCATATGCATTTTCCTATTGGGTTTTTTATATTGCATTTGCTTAATCAAGATTTTTTCTTGAATTTATGGTTTTCAATATTTCTCGTAGTCACGTAACGAAGTTGTGGATCTGTTGGTTGTAATCTACATTAATACTATTGTTGTTTGTCTGCAATTTCCTATGTTCGACATCAAACACTCAGCAAGATTTTAATTAGATATACTTCTTAAATATATATATATATATATATATATATATATATATATATATATATATATATATATATATATATATATATATATATATTTTGAAGAATCTAAACCAATAAAAAATCTTAATCTTCTTTGAATATGTTTCACCTTATGATGTGATATCACTTTTAAGTGACTTCAAGAATATTTTTACTAGTTTTATTTTAACAAGAAGAGTTTACGAAAACTGAAACAATAAAAAAATTATATTCATATTTCAATTTTTTTACAACTTAGAAATTAATTTATTTATTAAAATATTTTGCTAGTGTTAAGACCTAATTCTTAATTTAAGAAATATTTCAATGAGACGAGTCACTATAATAAAAGTGTGGAGTGGAAAAAATATTATTAAATTTAAGTTATCTTAGTATGTTTTCATGTCACATATTTCACTTATATATTCCATGTTATCATTGAAAACATATGTTTTATAAATATATATTTATTTTTGTAAAAAATAATAAAATTATTAACATTAATATTATTATAATTATAAAATTAAATATAAATAATTTTTACAATTTTATTATGAATATTTTTTTACTTTGTAATAATGTTTAAATTAGAAAATAATTAAATTTACAAAATTTATCAAACTAAAAAAATGTTTAAATTTAAAAGGTCACTTTAATATTTAATTTAAAAAACTTTTATTTAAAAAGATGAAATTAAAAAATAAATATAGACAATTTTTTTTATGTGACATTCATTTAATAGAATTATTCTAATAAATAAAACATCAAATATTATAATATAATAGAGGAAATTACATAAAATATATTAAAATCAACCATTATAGTCATCCAAAATATACTGAATAAACAGAAGCAACATGTGCGTAAAACAACCCAATAAACACCACTAAGAACATAACATATGTGCAAAAGGTGCTCATGAGAGCATAAAAGACAAAAACAATTCTTCAAAAGATGCTCAGAAAGGAGCAAAATCTAAAATGTCTACTATAGATAACAACGTCTCCACTATCCTAATGATCCACGGGTGTTTTCACATGCTTACACTAATATTGGTGATCATTGCAAAAATGAAACACAACAAGAAAACATAGCACAAAAGAAGAAGGGTAAGTTAGTGAAAACAATTTAATAGATAAATAAAAAAGTTATGAGCACAAACAACATGTAATAGCAACCAATAGAAAACTCTCTAACTTGATTACCAGGATACATGTAATGAAATCAGATTCACTAGAAACTTGTACTTGTGGTAACCTCTATGCTATGCAAAGTTGGATTTCACCCTACCACACACAAGGTTAGTCCATGATTATTTAAGGTCATTATCCTACCAAAGACTAGGACTTCCTGTTATTCTCACCACATGAATCAGTCTACTCTATTTGAGTCGGATTGATCCATTAGAGTGTCAAGATGTAACCTTCATTACATACATTACTTTATTACCAAAGGAATTTCTCCATGAAATCCTCACATACTCTACATGTTATCTCATAATAATTACCATCACAGGTTAAACACATCAAAGACAGTTCAAACTATCCCCTTATAGATGCATAAGCATATACTTCATGCTTTTAAAAGGAAATTAGTCAACCACAAATTCAACATGAGAATTAAAACAAGTCTGCACCATTTTCGCTTAGGCTAGGTCTCACTCGAGCGACATGGTTCTCCCGCTCAACCTAAAAATTTCTCACTTGAGCGAGAACTCAAACAGAAAGCATAGTGAACATTTGTGAGTTCTCACTTAAACTAGACTTTCTCGCTTAGGCGAGATTGCTCTTCGCTTGGGCAAGAATTCTCGCTTAAACGACAACTCAAGCAAAAACAAAGGTGAGGCTAGATGCTCCTTGCTTAGGCGAGACCAACAGACTCTTACCTACTCACGCATGAACAACCATAATCCTAAATCAAACAACATACAACTTGAAGCCATTTGGTCAATTCATTCTGAGGAGGACTTCACAATGGTCTTAGTCCAACCTCTCTTTAAGAGGAGAAGAGGAGTGAGTTGTTTGTGGATTGAGAAAAAAGGTAAAGAGGAGTTGAAAGGGTTTGGGAGAATGGAGTGACTCTTTTCTTTTTATTTGTTTGAAGTACAAATATATTAAAAAAAAGAAAGGGTTTTACAACATTATATTATGAATCATACAAAGATAATTTCTAATTTCGATATTTTCTTAATTAGATATTTTTATATTTTATTAAATTAAAATAATTTATTATTTGATAAAAATATAATTGTTCAATCCTTTTATTTAAAGATAATAGTAAAATATTTTCAACTAAAAGAATAATGTTTAACTCTAATTTTTTCAATATTATTTATCATTTATTTTTTAAATTATATTATTTTAACATGCAGATATAGACACCAGACTAATTCAAATAATAAGATGGTTTAATTAATCGTATAGTACCCAGTTTGGGGCTAGTGTGTCAAATAGGTACCCGGTTTTAAAAAAGTGTCAATTACATCCCAACTTTTGAAAATTGCTTCAATTAGGTCCCTTTCAAACAAAGTTGACTAACGCCGTTAGTCAACGTGCCACGTGTCAATCTGTGGTTTTTTTGATTTTTTTTAATTTTTAATTTTTTTTAATTTTTAATTTTTTTTTAACTTTTTTTTAATTTTTTTTTAATTTTTTTTAAAAAAAATTAAAAAAAAAGCCACGTGTCAAGTCCCTGTGTGTGCCACATGGCATTGTCAGTGCCACGTGGTATTGTAATGCCACGTGTCAGTGTCACTATCAGATGTGTGTTGATTTCGATTTAGTCCCTATTTATGTTTTTTTCGTTTCAATTTAGTACCTATTTATGTGTATTTGATTCAATTTTGACCTGATAATTTTTAATAATTAATTTTTTTTTATAAAATTAAAAGTAATAAGTATAAAAGTTTTACAAAAATTAAGTATTTGATATTTATATTAAAATTTAGTGGTAAAAGTCATTTTATTAAGTCATTTTTAATAAAAACAAATTAGTATAACATTCATACCAATAAAAATTTTGATTTAAAATTAGTAAAACACAATATTGTTCCATTTAAAAAAAAATTAACAAAACATGAGTACTTAATAAAAAAGTAATTAATAAAGTAATATGTTAAAAGGTCGTTTTTAATAAAAAATATTAGTATAACATTTATATAAATAATAAATTTGGTCTGAAATTGAGAGAAACATTATAAATATTAGTACTTAGTTTTGTAAAAATATTTATACTTAATTAATTTTAATCTTATAAAAAATGGATTACAAAAATATTTTAATTATTAAAAAAAAATGGGACAAAATTGAATACTTAGGTACTAAATTGAAACACAATGACATCTGATAGTGACACTGACATGTGGCATTACAATGCCACGTGGCACTACAATGCCACGTGGCACTGACAATGCCACATGTCACACATAGGGACTTGACACGTGGCATTTTAATTTTTTTTTTTAAAAAAATTTTAAAAAAATTTAAAATTAAAAAAAAAATTATTTTTTTTAAAAAAATCAAAAAAACCACAAATTGACACGTGGTACGTTGACTAACGGTGTTAGTCAACTCTGTCTGAAAAGAACCTAATTAAAACAATTTTCAAAAGTTAAAATATAATTGACATTTTTTTAAAACCGGATACCTATTTGACACACTAACCCCAAACTGGATAATATACGATTAACTAAACCTAATAAGATTTAAGGCAAGAACCTCATCCATGTGAAACATAACCGCCTACCCAAAATTAAATAAAGAAACCCGAGTGGCCAAAGCTAAATTTATTTATTAATTTAATTATTAATTTTTTAGTATGTATTTATTATTTTCTGAACATTATTAAATAATTAAAATTAAAAAATTTATTTTATGAGAATTTTTGGGCTTGATTCTATCATCACATCATGTTTCTTTCAATCAAGACAAAGTTTGTGCATGCCAATTCAGGAGTGAGTCAATGCAGGGAAGCAATTCCAATCTTCTTCACATAACAGTTAGATTGAGAGCGACCTGGTCCAGAGAAACCGTCTGATCCTCTGTTAGGATTTGATGAACTTTTCTAATTAAAATTTTATTTCAATAATATTTATTTTAATTAATTATTTATAATGTAATTTATCAAAATTAAATTTCATTTTGTTTGATTAAATAGTATACTTTTTGCACCAAAATAATATTAGAACTTTATTTAACCCGAATTAATATCGTCACCAAATTCCCTGTCAATCTGTAAATGAGATTCGATCAGTTAAAAAAAAAGAAAAAAAGTACGTCATCGATCTAGATACAATTCTTACACTTAATCTGAACCGTACAATCTTATCAAGAAACCTATGATCTAATTTTAGGACCCACAACAACATGATGTTCTTACTTTTGGTCAAACTATTTTAATTTGACTCATAATTTCTTTTCCTTTTTAACTTGAATTTGGTAATCTTATCTTTTCAATTATTTGATCTAATTAAAAATTTTCCACTTTTAAGGTTCAATCAATATGGCCCCTTACTAATTTTGTCCTGGAATTTTCACTTAACCAAGTTAATTCAAGTTGATTATACCTCCTGTTCAAATTTTATTAATTGAATAATTAAATTTATTTAAAGAGTACAGTATATTTTATATTAAATTTTAGTCTCCTCAAAATATTAAACGAAAACTGTCCTTACATGGTAGGTTATAATATTTATTTAATCAATAATTATTTTTTTAAAGATCTAAATCAGTTCATTCTATTATATTATGTGCATTAACGAAACACTATGTAACAATCTGTATAAGAAGAATAAAAAAAGGTAAAAGGTGCAGTATGTATATATTACCGGATACACGAGTTGTATGCTACTTATGTTTTTTAGGAGTTATGGTAATTATTTCATCTCTTAAATATACTTTAATTATTTAATCTTTGAAACATATTTAAGTTATATCAAATTATTAATTTGACTTATAGATAAACTAAAGTCACATAATTATAATGAGCTATTATACAAGGTAAATATTGTATATTATAATACTAAAAAATGTATTAACATAATTAAAATGAATTATTAAGAGTGTATAATTATAATAAACAAACTAAAATGTAATAAAGCAGTAAATGAAAAATAAGTGAGATGTTGAAAGAAAAGAATTAAGTGAATGCTTATCCATAATAATGAATGAGCATTGATTAGGCGTTAATATTTGTAGGAAAGGGTAGTTTTGACATTGAAGAGGCGCACGTGCGAGAAACGCGTGAGCAAGGAGAATCGACGATGCAAAATCACCGCACAACATTGCTGAATCGCTTCCCTCCTTCGCTAACTGCATTCCTTGACGGTGACTCCTCAGTCGCACGTCACCCTCCAGTTCCTTATCTCCACGTCATTCTACCCTCACACGTGTAGTTATCGCGCGGCAAGATCCAACGGCTCTCATTCCTGGTTCTAGACCCTTCCACTCTCCCATCACACACAGACAGAGTAGTCAGCTTCTAACCATGGTTACTTTCTTAACCGGCCTCCTCTCATCGGGTTAAAGCGAGAAGAACACTTCTAGCGTGAGCAAGTGAGAGCGAGAAATACAAAGCACACGGAAAAAGAAAAATAAAAAAGAAAGACAAGAAGAGAGATATAGAAAGGGAAAGTGAGAGAGAGAGGGTTCAAAGGTTCAACAAGCTTTTTGCGTGTTGTTGAGAAGAAAACCCTCCGAGTCAACTCGGACGAGTTGCCTCATCGTACGGTTTCGTCCTCGGACCCTGTCTTCTTCCCCTTCCTTAATCCTCATTTTTCCATCCCGGAATCGTCGTTTGCTGGGTTTTGCACTGTTTCGCTTCGATTCGTGTTCAGATCTCGCATTGATTTCAGGGAGTACGAATTCTAGTCTCAGCTGAATCGACGCTGTTCAACTTCTCTCCCTTGATAAGGGGTACTTTCATTCCTTCTGTTCAATTTGTTGTCATCTTCTAATTTTCCCTCACAGTCCTGATTCATGATGCTCTTAACATTTATGTGTTTTTTTTTTATTAACAATAGCTTCCAAAGTATATTGAAGCTGATTTTTTATGATTTATTTGCACATGGGGTTTATTTATGAATTGTAATTTAGCCATTTTGTAATATATATATATATATATATATATATATATATATATATATATATATATATATATATATATATATATATGCAGATTTTAGGTGAAAACTTGAAGTCATGGTTTGGTTGATGTGAGAAATTAATGATCGTTGCGAGACATTGGAATAAAGCTTTCACTGTAGTTGACAACTACTTGGGAGGGAAGAGAACGAATCTTTCTTCCGCTGTTGTCTTGTGCTGTGGTTGTTGTTCTGTTGATGTCTCGGAAACTCGACAGCCCTGTGCAGACTCAGATGGCCGTGGCAGTGATAAGGAGCAGTCCGCTTGGGAGAGAGTATCATGGGAAGCAACCCGCTGGGCGAAGGCGTGTGTTTGTGCAAACAGAGAAAGGGTGTGTGTTGGGTATGGAGTTGGATCGGGGTGACAATGCACACACTGTTAAAAGGAGGTTGCAGCTTGCTTTGAATGTCCCCATTGAAGAGAGTAGTTATCTGACTTTTGGGGATATTGTGTTGAAGAATGACCTTAGTGCCGTTCGGAATGATTCTCCCCTTTTGCTCACTAGGGGGAATCACATCCATAGGAGCTCCTCCACGCCGTGTCTTTCTCCAAAGGGGAGGGACATCCAGCAAAGGGATAAGAGTGGCCCTATTGAGATATTGGGACAGTCGAATCGCCTTCATAGGATCAAACACATGATCAAGGACATTATGAAGGCGATTAAGATGGGGATTGATCCGATTCCAGTGCATAGTGGACTTGGTGGTGCATACTATTTCAGGAACAGTAAGGGGGAGAGTGTTGCAATCGTGAAGCCCACTGATGAGGAGCCTTTTGCTCCAAATAACCCAAAAGGTTTTGTTGGGAAGGCACTTGGGCAGCCTGGGCTGAAGCGATCGGTTCGGGTTGGGGAAACCGGGTTTAGGGAGGTTGCAGCATATCTTCTTGACTATGATCATTTTGCCAATGTGCCGCCGACTGCACTGGTGAAGATTACACACTCGGTGTTCAATGTGAATGATGGTGTGAATGGGAACAATTTTTGGAGGAAGAGGTTGGTTAGCAAGATTGCGTCTTTCCAGCAGTTCATTCCTCATGATTTTGACGCCAGTGATCATGGTACATCGAGCTTCCCGGTTGCTTCTGTGCATCGTATAGGGATTTTGGACATTAGGATTCTTAACACAGATAGGCATGCTGGGAACCTGTTGGTTAGAAAGCTTGATGGCATTGGGAGTTTGGGTCAGATGGAGCTGATCCCCATTGATCATGGCCTCTGCCTTCCTGAAACTTTGGAGGATCCATATTTCGAGTGGATTCATTGGCCACAGGCTTCAATACCATTTACGGAGGATGAGCTTGCCTACATTGACGATCTTGACCCTTATCGTGATTGTGACATGCTGAGAATGGAGCTTCCTATGATCCGAGAGGCGTGTCTCAGGGTGTTGGTGCTGTGCACCATTTTCCTCAAGGAGGCTGCGGCTTATGGCCTTTGTCTTGCTGAAATTGGTGAGATGATGACTAGGGAGTTCCGCAGGGGAGAGGAGGAGCCCAGTGAACTAGAGGTTGTTTGTTTGGAGGCGAGGAAGATGGTGGCGGAGCGGGAGGAACCATCTCCCAGGCCCTCTCCCAGGGCTGACATGAAAGAGGATGAGTTTCAGTTTGATATAGATTATGAAGAAGTTGGACTAGATTTTACACCAAAGATGGCACTGGATGACCCTTTAACCAGAGCAACTTTTCAGCCTGCAGTTGGGAACGGGTATGGTCGCAACCCGCTTTCCAAATTGGATGAATGCATCGAGGAGGAGGTCGAAGGTGAGGGAGAATCTCCTCAGGAATTTGTTACCTATTCTGCTGAAGAAAAAATCCCAACTGTTTCAGAACTTTCTGCCACACTGAAAAATACCATTTTAGATGGGAAAAACCAGAATCAACAGAAATATTCTGGAGGAAAGGTGGATAATGGCCATTTTTCAAATTCATCATCTGGTCATAAGAGTGCCAATGAGCAGCTTCCTGCAAGCATAAGCTTTGTGGATGTGGCAGATATGACTGATGATGAATGGACATTGTTTCGGGAGAAGTTTCAGGAGCTGCTGTATCCGGCATTTGCTAAGAGGAAATCGATAACCTTAGGTCAGAGGCAGAGACAGAGGCTTGGTACTTCGTGCCAGTTTTGAAGTTGAGCAATACAATGGTATGATAGGGAGGACCATAGACGAAGAAGAATAAGGCTTTGTAGGTTTTAGGGAAATGCATTAAGGGTTGTTAAAGATAGTTCTGGTTTATGAGATTTGAATGAGTGCTTTGGTTGGAGAGAGAACCTAGGAAAACCTGCTGTAAATATGCTTGGCATCAGCTAAGTGGTGAGCCGATTAGTTTAGTTGTTTGTATTTTGATTTCATGATTTCATTTCTTCTTTACCCCTCCTTCTCTTTGTAGGATAAAATTGTGAAATGAAACTTGTGTATATAATGAAATGGCATGTGCCCTTTTTTCCGTCATCTTATGGATTCGTTACGTGCCTATGTACTGTGACGAATTGTGCGTAAACGTGATAGATGCGGCGACAATGGTGGTCTCAAAACATTTCAAAATCTTTGATGTTGCATACGAACTTGCGCTGATGTTTTTTTAGACCTTCATTCATGTATATGTGCATGTTTTTTTCTAAAAACCTTCATTCAGCTGATTGCATAACTATCTGCGCACTGAATTACTTGTGTTAAATGATTGAGTTGGTGAAATGAGAAATATTCTATATGGTTAAATTTTCCAAAATAGACCCGTCATGTTCGGTTCGATTGGCTTGATTTGATTAAATATCAAGTTTAGAAGTATTGACATTGAAAGAATGATTTAACAAAGATTTAGATTAGGAAAACTAGTTTATACTTCAGAGTGATACTTGAAAATTTTTGTGAGAGAATCGGTTTCTTTTGGTTGATAAAATATAGTATTTAGTGTATGTCATGTGAAATAAACTTTACTTAACATGGAAGGTAGTGATTTTTTTTACTGTAACATTAGTTGATTTACTGTGAAAGCCCACTATTAATTACAACAAAGTATGGGGAAAAAACAGCCTACAGGACATTAATTCAATAGTCAGTTTTCTGAAAGCCAGATTCCTACTACAATATTAATATGTTTATGGACTGGTTTGCAAACAATTCAATAATCTTGTAGGGATTAATTTAATTTACTTACATACTTTTCTGTATGCTTAGTCTATGGTTCAATATCCAATAATTGATTAAGAGTAACATGTTTGTAACTTTATGTTGATACAGGTTAAGAAATCATGATATCTAGATAACTTGTGTCTTAAAATTCAAAAAGCTTAATGCATTTAGTCACTTCCTTATCTTTGAGATGTTGATGACACTCGGTTTCTTTGAAAAAGACATCTTAAGTGGTGGGCGTAGAGTAAAGGAATCCAGTTTAATCAAAACCGTGGATCCTTTTGTTGCATTGTGCCATGATGCTTCCAAGACCTGCTAAACCAGACACTTTTGTCATCCAGGCACGTGAGTACCCCATGCTAATGAATGGATAATTTTTGTATCTACATACTTATAAGTTCAATGTGTTTTAATATGAAAAATCAAATTTTGAAGTAGAATTAATATCGGAGAACTTGATCCAATCTAAATAAAGTAAATTCTGGTATCATGGAAAAAAGTAAGAACGGGTTTGCACATTATGAAATTTCAATAATAATCATTAAGGTGAAAAACTAAGGTGAAAAACTGTTTAATTCTTAATAAACAGGAAAACACTTTATGTGTTTGTATTTTAATATTAATTTACATGGAAAATATGAGAGATCTCACACTGTTGAAGTCGGCTTCTTTTCTTTTTTTCAAAATGGATGTGATCAATTATCTGAATTATTTTTCTGCCGTCCCAAGTATTCGAATGTTTTAATAATCTTTTATACCGTGCTAAGAAGACAAAAAAATAAATAAATAAAAATTTTAAACCAAATCTACCTCGGTTAATTTGTTTTGTAACCTATTTATGGCGTGTATTGAAGTGGACACGAGTGTAACTTATATCTGGTTGTTTAGATTAATTGGTAACCAGCAAAGGCTGAAGTGGTAGAAAACAACAAAGGTTGCGTATGATGAAGCAGCAGATGATGCAGTGATATTAGCAAGTAGTAAGTAGCCACCAAACCAAACCGAACCAACGTAGGAAGATCACAAGAAATGGTCCCACTGAACCATTGGACAAGAATGTCTGGCTTTTCATTATGTCGAGAGGCTCAATCCTCCTAATCGATTTCAAGTAGTTATTAATGCAACTTAATATCTCTTCAATTCTCCTGTCTACAAGAAAAGGAGGCAATAACAAAGCTCTTTTCTCTTGTTTCCTTTTCACCGATCAAAACATTCAAGAAAGCTAAAATCACATTCTTTAGAGAAATTTATGCAAATTAGATTTAAGAATTTAATTCTAATAAACTATTAGATTATATAAGTTTTATATTTTCATAAAATATATTTTGGTACACGTAATAATTTAAATACACTTTTCATTTTAAATTGTCTCAGATATTTACAAAATAAATTCTTAACTCTAAAATAGTCAATTATGTGATGATTAACTAATAAATCTTAACAAACTTGAAGTCAAAAGGATGACAATTCATAATTAAAGACTAATATATTATTTTTTGACTACATAAATTCAATATGTTAAAATGAATATTTTCTTAAAGAAATAAAAGAGACTAAAGGTTGATTTAAACTAAATACAATATATCCTATAAATGTAGTAATAAATAAATTTTATTAAAGCTTTTGTTCCAATTTTTTTGTGTGTTTTCTTACTTTTTCTCATACTAATGTAATTTTTATTTTTGTTAAAAAAATCAATACAGTCTCTTGTATTAAATTAATGTTAACGCGATTTAGACGACGACAATTAGTACAAATGACATATAAATTTGTATAATTTCAATGACCTCGAAATCACCTTGGTGTTATGTTATTATTTATATAGTCATATAATCTTTTAATGAATGTCAACACTAATTTAATGAAATAATTAAAACACTACATTGAATAATTCCAAAAATTAGAATAAAAGAGAATAGTAAAGCTAGTAAATAATAGTAATTGGAGGTCTAAAGGCACATATAATTCTACCAACAATTCTTAAAAACGGGGTTAAGCATGTCATCTTGAGTCAGTTAGATAAGCGTAGAGAGAATTGGTGAAAGTATTGATGAGCGACGATCTAAGTTGCAACAACTTTTGCTGTGGATCTGATAGGATTTTGCATCTCTCATAATGTTGGTAGATTAATAATAGTTGCCATTAAGGGACATAACTTAGTATTGAAATTGTAAGGAAAATATTTGTTAAGGTAGCGTTTAAGAGATTTGTCTGATTGTCCAAAGTGGAAAATGACTTTTTGATGAAGTGGCATCCTAATCTGTGCCTATTTTTTCTTTTAAGTCTTCATTGCCACTTGTTCTCAGACTTCACCAATGCCAAGCATTTAATGCTTTGCATTGCATTGCAAGTTAGAATGATGCATCTAAGAGGAGGAAAAGACAACAACAAGAGTGCAACTCAGACATGTCCCATTGTCCCCTTAATCACCATCCCAAACCAAACTCATAGTAAATCAATGATTCAAACTATTATTATAATTAAGTTTAAACATGTTTTTTGTTTCACTATTACTTCTTATAATATTTCGTCTTTTTAGTTTTGATTATTACTTTTTAGCTTTCCAATATATCTATTTTATTTTAGTTTTTATAACGTTTTGTTCATTTTAATTGTTTCCTTTCAAAAAATGTTTTACAGAGATTCTAAAATAAACAATCTATAACTCTAGAGACTAAAACAAAAATATATTGAAATGTAATAAAACTTTTTCACAAAATCCAACCGTTTTTAGAAGATTACAAAACAAATTATGTCTGTATTTTAGAGGGGAAAAATAGTATATATAACTCATTTTATTTTTATTGATATTAATGGTATTTTTATGGTAAAACCCTACTATTTGAGCAATTAATGGTTAGGTGATATCCAACACTTCACATTTATGAACTTTTAATAGTGAGACATATTTGGATTTTTTTTTTTTTTATCTTATATTAGGATTTGATGTTTTTTTTTCATATTAAACCTTTTTTTTAAAAATATTCAAATAAGCTTTCCTCATATTTGATGTTTCTTTAATTTTTTTTTATTTCTTTTGGAATGGGTTTATTTTATAAACAAATTTAGCACTTGATAGCTTAAGGGGTTAGATTAGATATTTACAGTTCATCCATTAAAGCAAGGCATCTTCTAGCCACACACACTTGTAAGAACAAAGAGTGATTTGTGTGAATTGTTTGTGAAGAAGGGAAAGTTTGAATACAGGTGTATGATGTAAATGTAAGTTAGATTGAGTTAAGAGCACTTTCTGACGTGAATCACAGAAAAGAATAATGTCATAGCTGTAGGAAACAGAGCAAATGCTTCTTCTCTTTCACTCAACTTTCATCATCAACTCATGTGGTTTAATCCAATTCTTTTAGGAAAATAATTCTTCTTTATTCCTGACACACAAGAAGATTATCACACAACGAATATCTACTTTTCTTTAACTTATAATTTAAATGAGTTCAGTTCTGAAAGTTTGATAATATCACCACATTGATCTTAAGATTTAAAGTTTTTGCTTGCAAAATAGTTTAAATTGTTCACTATAATATTATCATTATATTAACTACTGAATTTGAAGTTATGTTTTTGTAAGATATGTGCGAGTACACCAATGGTGACTGAAAATCTCTTCATGATGCACTGCAATAAAGCATGGTTTCTTATCATTATTTATGCATACTCCTATATGTGCTTTTCTTTCCAATGGGGAAAGATAATATTTTTCGAATTGTAGGTTTTGTATTTCTTTCATGCGTTTTTTTTAGGACATCAATATTTAACTTTAAATAGCCATTATTTTGCCCTAAATATGATAAATATTAATCTCGAAACGTTTGATCTTCTTTTCCAAATTCTTTCCTTGAGTTAAGACAACAAAACAAAGGATGATAATAAAATTATGGAACACAGGCCATTTCTTCCTGCACCTTTATAATTTCAAATTGCACCCCATAAATTTTTTCATTTCAAATTGTATAATTTGAAATGTAATGTTTTCATTTATTTCGGATTTTACATTTCAACAAAATAAAAAATTCATTTTAAATTGTAAAATCTGGAATAAAAGGTATTTTAGATTGTACAACTCAAAATTAGAATAATTTTTTTTATTCTAATTTATATATTTGGAATATAAAATAAAAAGTAATTTCAGAATAAAAGATTTACATTCTGGACTACACAATGTGGAATAAAAAAGAATATATGAAAGTGAAGGTTGAAATTATGGAGGTGCAGGAAGAAATTGTCTGGACTACATAAAGCGGCCCAAGTGATTATTTGTTCTGGACCACATGATTTCTGAACTGAGCCTTTTTCTTTTAGTTTTTGTTCCAAAAGGCATGTTTATCTTCATGCATAAATTTTGTCTTCAATTTCTTGTAGTTAAAGTGGGAGTGATCTTTATTACTTCAGCACTAGAAAAAAAAGTTTTTAAACCATGTTTGAAACAAGTTTATAATGATATTAATTCAATGAAGTACGAAGAAATAATGAAGATTTGAGATTCTACTCTTTTGTTATGTATGGTGATGTTTTGTTTTTTTTAATGATTGTTGTAATTTGTTTCATTGTGCTGTTAAAAGTAGCTTGAAAACAAAAAATAAGATATTTATATGGAGGAAAACGATGACGAATATAAGAAAAATAATTGTTATTGTAAGATCCACTTATTTTTTTGCCCTAAATGTTTAAGGGCCTACCCCAAACTGTTGGGTCTAAGGCTGGCCCATAAGGTGTCCAAAATCCCTAAAGCAGTCTAACTCTCTCATTCTCCTGTTTTCCATAAACAAATCAGCTCCTTTTCCCCTCTTAGCAAACTACAGCCGCAAGCTCTACTAGGGTTTGGTCTTTACCCCTTGTCAAGTTCGCTTAAACTCATTTTCTCTTCTACGTAAGTTACTTCTCCACCGTACCTTCTTTATTTCTAGCTCTGTTGTCATGATTCTAACTAGGGTTCACCTTGGTAACCCGTTTTGAATTTGTTCCGCTATTTTCCAGCTCACTAATATGCTCCTAGAGCTACTGTGCTCAACTGTTTGAGTGTACGAGTCTTTTGTTAGCCTTTTTCCATGTAAGGGAAGCTAGAGTTTTCATATCTTCTTCATATCTGCTTGTTTTAGCTTTATTTTGTGTTTGATATGCTTGGGTGTTGTTGTGATTGTTTGGATTATGGATAAATGTGTTGTGGTTTGCAAATGCTTGACTGTTGCACGCGAGAACAATGGTGGGTACTGGTTTTCTCGCCCAAGCAAGTGTGCCTCGCCTAAGCGAGATTAACAGCAACTCGCTCAGGTTTTCTGCTCGAGCTGTCGCTCAAGCGACGAGCCTTCGTTTTGAGCGAGGGGTAATCTCGCTCAGGCAAGGAGGTCTCGCCTAAGCGAGAAATCGTAGAAGCCATTGTTCCCCTGTTCGAGCTCTCGCCTGAGCGAGAGAACCTCTCTCGCTTGAGCGAGGTCTTCTAGCCTGAGCGAGACTAGGGCAGGTTTGTGCTCTAGTTTTGTTTGGTTCTTTGATATGGTTGCTTTCTCGTTTGATAAAGTGTTTTACCACAAAAGCCTGATGTATGATGCCATGTACATTGCATGAGATTTAAATAAGGAAGAGATGTTGCCATGTTGGATATGAAGTGGAAAGTATGAATTGATTGGTGGTTTGGTTGAATAATTATATGAGACTTGGTATGCATGATAACTTTATGATTGGTTGGTGAAACATGCTTTTGGTATGGTTTGGGACGTAATTCCATGAATCTCTAGGTGAGATCCCATGGTGGTGCATCATGGTCAGGACGTAATTCCACGAAGGTTTCGTGGTGGTGCCTCATGGTCAGGACGTAATTCCATGACCCCTGTTAGTGAGAGCTCATGGTGGTGCCTCATGGTCAGAACGTAATTCCACGGAGGTTTCGTGGTGGTGCCTCATTATATAATTTAGTAAGGATTCAAGTAAGGATTGCATCCTGGCACTCTAAAGAGTCACTTAGTCTCACGTAGAGCGTACTGACTCAAGTGGTGAGAGTAGCAGGAGGCCCTAGTCTTTGGCAGGATAATGGCCATAGACGTTTGAAGGTTAACCTTGTGTGTGGTAAGGTGAAACCCATTGGCAATGGCTCTACAGAGCAATAGAGACCACCACAAGTGCAAGCATCTAGTGAATCTGACTGATTATATGTATCCGGATAATTGAGTCTTAATGTCTTGCTTGTCGGTCATTACATGCTTGGTTGATTTATGTACTCAGGACTTTTAAATTGTATGTTCAATTGCATGATAAAAACCTTTTTACTTTAGCTTACCCTTTTGTTTGCTTGTGTGTTCTATGCGTGATTTTCTCTTTTTGCGATGATCATCAATTTATTGATGTGAGCATATGTGGGAACTACTTGTGGTCATCAGGGTGATGGAAATTCCGTTGCATAACTTATCTTGGGTTGGATCCTGCTTCATCGAGTTTCTCTTTTAGGGTTGTGGCCCATGTATTACCTTGCTCTTTGAGCATTTATTTTGAATATTGTTGAACTCTTATTTTGTTTTGCTAATGGCATCATGGTGTGCGTCAGTCTTCTGTTCCAAGTATTTTGAATAACTGTAAGGAGTGACATTTCCATTCTATAACAATCCTCTTTTATTATATTGTGTGATGTTTCATTTAATTATGTTATTATTTAAATAGAACGTTACAATTATCTCATTGATTTGTAACAAAAGGTTTTATTATAATTGTCATTGATTTTCTTTATTCACATATTTCTTTTCTTTTGCTTTGAAACTACTTTTAAATGATAATAGATGTAAAAATGGTCATTGAAAGTGCCTTATGATGATATTTTATGCAACAATTGTAATTATATCTCTTTTTTAATTGTTGTTGTACTATAATACTTACGATGGTATTTAGTCCAATAATTGTAGTCATGTTTTTTCTTTTTTTTAATTGTTGTTATACTATAATTTCTTAACACTTGTATTTATACGTATAAAAACAAATATAAACGATGAAGATTCTTGTTTGGAAGATTGGATGCAACAAAATTTGAAGAGATGTTGAAAAAGTGTCTTCGTTTTCCAAGCTTTTAAAAAAACCTAAACATCTTATTCTCAAGAAAGGTTTTTCAAGGAAGAAGTTTAAGGAATAGTGTTCTCCTTTAGTAACTTTTGATTGAGAGAAAAATTTGTAAGAGTAACATTAATTATAATAGAATATAAAATTGACTACAAGGATTATTAGAAAACTTTTTGTAAGTGGATAGCTTTTCACTATTCTAGTATAAATGAAACTTAAATTCAAATGCTACACCTAAATATAATGTACGTGTAGCTTGTAAGATATTCTACTCCTTATACAACTTATAAGGGAAGTTTCTAATATAATTTGCATGCTAGACTTCCAATGTAAGAACCTTCTCCTCCTCCTCCAAGGTCTCTTTCACTCCATGTTCTTCTACATGAGGCTCCTTATTGGCCTCAACGCAAGTAGCTTTGGTTGACTATGGTTGACCCAATTTGAGGCCCATTGTTAGCCCAATTTGAGATCCATGGTTGGTCCAATTTTCAAATCCAAAATTATTTACAAGTCTACTAAAAGATAGTTACAAATTTCAAATATTTTAACTCTAATACAATTATTTACAAAGCTAAAAATATTTTTTTTAATATTCTACACTCCAAATAAATAAAACCTTTTTCATTATAGCTTCCTCTTCTTTAATTTTCTTAGACCTAATATATTCCTTCGTGAATGGTCCTCCATCAAACCTTCTTTTCCCTTTACAAAGATTTGTCCTTGAACTTAAATCATCCTCAAATTCAACAACCTCCGCAAAAGGAGATAAATAATAATTATTAACAGTACAACAATGAACAATATATTCTAAAGCATGATCTAATTGATATGCATTATCATTTATCATTTTAAGAACTTGGAATGAACCATCTTATCTTGAATTGAATTTTGACTGCCTTTGAGAAACAAACTTTTCCTTTCTCAAATAGAGCCAACTCAATCTATTTCCTAAAAGTTTAGTCCATTTCTCCATTTTTTGTCATAATTAATATATTTTTGAGTTTGTTTTCCAATATGGTGTTTAACCTTCACATGATCCTTCTTAACAAACTCGTATCTAGATACTTCTTTTTTATGTAATAAAGAATTTGTATTTGGAAGTGGAAGTAAGTCTAGAAGAGTGATAATGTTAAAATCATATGCAACCTCAAAAGCAGAAAGATTAGTAGTTTTATGAACTACTCGATTATAAGCAAACAATATATGCAGAAGATATCTGATAATATTGTCGTTGATGCGATCAAATTAATACTACTTATCTATAACAATTTCAATATTGTTAAGAGAGTAGTCAACAAAATAGAAATGGTAAAGTCAACCCTAAGTCGTCTCCCAACGAACATAGAATTGATTCTCTAACAAATTAGTTCTTATAAAAACTATACAAAAGAGCTAGTCAAATAATAACAATATAAGAGGATTAAGATAAACAAAATAATACATGAAAGAAATAAATAGGATTGAAAATAGATAAAGACAATAAGAAATAAAACATGTTGATTTCACTATTTATTATTGTTATTGATTTCTTGTCAAAGATTTCAAATTAATCAATGTAACTTCTCAATTAATTTGTTGGCATCCTCACTTTTAATGAAAGTAACTTCTCAATCAAAAGCAAGAACTTTATAGATTAATCATAGTAAATTTAACCAAAGTAACTTCTCAATTACATATTAGGTTTAATTAGTCGGATGGTACTCACTTTCGTTCGGATGTTTCAGTTTGGTCCACGCTTTTAAAAATGTTTCAATTACGTCCCAACTTTTGAAAAAGTGTCTCAATTAAGTCTCTTTCAGAAAAAAATTATTAACCCCGTTAACAGCGTGCCACATGCCAGTCTCTGGATTTTTTTATTTATTTTATTTATTTTATCTTTTGAATTTTTTAATTTGTCACATGGGAAGTCCCTGGTGTGACACGTGGCATTGTCAGTGCCACGTGGCAAGTTAGTGACACGTGTTAGTGTAACTGTCGAGTGTTATTGTCTTGATTTCAATTTACTACTCACATATGTTTATTTGTTTCAATTTAGTCTCAATATGTTTTTTCAAAATAGAGAAATATTAACTCTCTCTTATGAGTATAACATTTATACAAGTAATAAGTTTGCTCTCAAATTTAAGAGAGACAATATTGCACTATTTTGAAAAAAAAATATATATAAATAATAAGTGTTGTCTCAAATTTCAAATTTAAGAAAGAGACAATATTACTCTATTTTGAAAATGACGTTATAACATATTATATTTTGTTAACTGGTAACCCATGTTTTGTTATTGATGACTTTTGCAACTAAATTTTAATATAAATATCAATACTTAATTTTGTAAGTCATTTTTAATAACAAATATGAATATAACATTTATGTAAATAATAAATTTCGTATTAAGAGAGACAATATTTCTCTATTTTGAAAAAAAATGGGACTAAATTAAATCAAAACGATATATGTGGGGACTAAATTGAAACAAATAGACATATGTGGACACTAAATTAAAATCAAGACAATGACCCTTGGTAGTGAGACTAACACGTGGCAGTACCTTGCCATGTGACACTGTTATGTGACACTAATAGTGTCACGTGTCACACTAGAACCTAACACATGACAAAAAAAATTCAAAAAAAAAAATTTAAATTCAAAAAAAAATTCAAAAAAATTCAAAAATCCAGATACTGACACATGGCACACTGTTAACGGCGGCGTTAATAATTTTTTTCTAAAAACCTAATTGAGGCACTTTTTCTAAAGTTGGGACGCAATTGAAACTTTTTTTTAAAAATGGGACCGGAGTGCAACATCCGAACGAAAGTGAGTAACATCCGACTAACTAAGCCTAAATATTACTATACCTAATCATGTTTATTCTTTTCCCTCTTATATCTAATAAAAACTTAATTAACGAAAGTAACTTCTTGATTAATTATAATTAAAGTTTTCACCTTTAATCAAAGTAACTTCTTAATTATTAGCAAACTTCATTCAATCGTATGAAAGTTTCTAAATTTAACTAAAGTAACTTCTCACTTAAAATTTTAAAAACCCTTTGACTCATATGATTATTATTTTATGTAGATTTAACACTGTGCTAACTTGTTACAATATAAAAACTATTACTTTTACTAGATTATGAACCAAAAGACATAGATGAAAATAAATCACAACAAGAATCAAAAGAACAAACAAATTTATTCATCTAACCTTAGAATCTAATTAAGAAATTACAATGAAACTAACCCTTAAAACTTAGTCCTCCATGGAATAGAAAAGTAACATAAAAATAGAAGAAGAGAGGGTGGAGAGAGAGAATGAAATTAGGTCCCCCTAAAGGGTTCCAAAATTCCAAAGTTGCGAACTTGTCTTTTCTACTTCCCCTTTGTCTCTTTATATAAGACTTGGACTAGACTTTTCTATTGCTAAAATCTCTCAAATATTATTGGTTGTTCCTCTTCTGGGATGAGCGCAATTAATGGTTGTTGGGCGCTCCCCTGCTAGGTGGTCTAAGACGCGTGTTAGGCGGCACTCACTTCATGCACCTCTTCTAATGAAGCTACAACCTTCTTTTATCTATTACTCTTTTGGATTTATTAGGATCACATCACCGCTAGGCCAAAAGCTATGACCTTTAGTTAGGGTGTAACTCTTAGCATTCCAAACACTACGATTTGAATGTGACTTGACCCTCATGACCTTTGTCATGAAAGAATTGATGCACCCTGCAACAGTTTTTATATATTTGATGCACACAAAGCTAAAATAGTCGCAAAATCTAGAAGTGAAAAAACTTTTTACATAAATAAATATGGGTTCAAGTATTTACTAATTATAACTTGCATAGATATCATTTATTCGACACTTAAAAATTATGTTAACACATTATAACCTTGATGGTGAATCTACATATTGTAAAATATCCATCAATGTTGAAAAATTGGATAGTGAATGTGTTGTTTTTGTACATGGGTCATGAACTCTTCAACATAGATATACAACTCTTCAACACTTCAAAATTATGTTAACACAATATAACTTCCACAGTGAATCCTACATAATTGTAAAAGATCCACCAATGTTATAAAATTGGATAGTGAATGTGTTGTTTTTATACATGGGTCATCATCAACCAAGTAACAATAGTGATTGTGTATAGAACATCTTTAACTGAAAATAGGATATAAGCTTTGAATTTCAACAGCCAGCAAAACAGAGTCATTGATTATATTGTAAATACAGATTAAGAAAGTTGAACGAAAATAAAACCCCAAAAGTTAAATAAAAGTGAACATTAATCTAATATTTAGATTAATAGTTAAACATCAGGACATCCAACAACAGGAAAAAAGTTAAACAACGAGACTAATCTTTGAAAAATAACATTACGTAACAGCTTTTTGGACTACTGTAAAATTGGTTAAAAGGAGGTTGTTTATGTTCAGCAAAATCTAGTTATAGTTGCAGACTGATGATACTATTCATTTATAGTTGAATATCTATCGCTAAATTCATGAACATTCCAATATGAGTAATTTATATAAATATATAAAAAAAAACTTATTCATTTAGTACATATAGTTTACAACAATTTCCCTTCCAGCTTATTAAGTAGGAACCTCTCATTGCTTTTATAAATGGCAAATTTATCAGGAGAAATCCAGTAAAAACAGTGAGTGAGTGGAAACAACGTCTCATGCCAAAACAAGCTCTCGCAAATAAAAGCAAAAGAGAAAAATGAAAAGTTTTACATGAAAAGAAAGAAACTAAACCCCTCTAGATAAGCTCTTTTGCTGCAGCAATAACAGCTTCTTTTGTAATACCGAATTCTTTGTATATTTTTCCTGCTGGAGCACTAGCTCCAAAACGATCAATACCAATGGCTTTTCCCTTAGGTCCAACGATTTTCTCCCACCCAAATGTTGATCCTGCCTCGATGCTAACTCTGGCTGACACAGCACCAGGCAAAACACTCTCCTTGTATTCTTCTGACTGCTCATCAAAAAGTTCCCAAGAAACAAGGGAAACAACTCTAACACTCTTCCCTTCCTTCCTCAACTCCTCACCAGCTTTAGCAGCAATTTCCAACTCAGAACCAGTTCCAATCAAAATCACATCAGGCTTGTTGCCACTGGAGTTGTCTGAAATGGTGTAACCACCCTTTTCGACGCCTTCGATGGACGATCCGGGAAGATTGGGCAGTTTCTGCCGGGAAAGGGCAAGGATGGAGGGTCTCTTCCTGTTGAGCACTGCAACTTTGTACGCGCCAGCTGTTTCATTACCATCGGCCGGACGAAGCATCAAAATGTTCGGCATTGCCCGGAAACTTGCCAGGTGCTCTATAGGTTGGTGGGTTGGACCATCCTCTCCAAGTCCTATTGAATCATGAGTCATGACATAAACCACCCCGGCCTCAGATAGCGCAGAAAGCCTTATGGCACCTCTCATGTAATCAGTGAAAACAAAGAAAGTGGCACAGTATGGTATCAGTCCAGGGCTGTGAAGAGCAATGCCGTTGCAGATTGCTCCCATTCCATGCTCTCTAACACCAAATCTAACGTTACGTTCTGCTGGAGTATCCTTTTGGAAGTCCCCAAACGTTTTTAGCAAGGTCATGTTGGAAGAAGCAAGATCTGCACTACCCCCCAGCAGACCCGGAAGAACCTTTGCAAGGGCATTGAGGTTTTGCTGAGACAGATTTCTGGTGGCATCAGCTGGGCTCTCTGGAGTGTATGTCTGATATCAAATTGAAAAGAAACTGATTTATATTCCAGACACAACTCACTGGAAATCAGTTTTTATTGCTACTTTTGAATGCAGATATGTGAAAAGGAAATTAAATAACAGGATATCAAACTGTGATACTCATTAACATCAGAGTCATAATCAAAATCTTGCACATTACATTATCTTAAAAGTTATCTCCAGACAAAGATGATGAACAAACAGTCTACAAGTTCAAATATTACTAACCGGAAGTGCTTCCTCCCATCCAGCAGGCAATTCACCATTGATTATAGATTTTAGTTCGGCGGCTTCTTCCTTGTATTTCCTTTCATACTCAGCAAACTTAATATTCCACTCAGCTTCAAATGCAGCACCCTCAGGGATGTGGCGACTCCAATGCCTGCAGATAAACAAGCAAATCTTATTCAGTAACAGGTAAAAATAAATCTCTAATCCCATCATTCATACTTTTTGACATCCTCAGGCACATGGAATGGCTCATATGGCCATCCAAGGTTCTTCCTTGTGGCATCAACTTCTTTGGCACCCAGTGCACTTCCGTGCACACTGTAGGAGTTAGCTTTGTTGGGAGAACCATAACCAATGGTTGTTGTGACCTGTTAAATAGAACTAATCAGTAAACCAAACCAGTAACACTAGATAAACTGTCCATAATTTACTGCATTAGGTACAATGCAATTGAGTCTTAAGTAACAGAAATCATGTTTGAAACATTAGCTTAAAACATTCACGATAAATAATGACAGATTATGATTGTTATAATAAAACAAGTTAGACATCTATGTTGCCTATTACTCTAACCTTGATCAGTGTGGGTTTGTCTTTGACAGATTTTGCTTCCTCAATGGCAGCACGGATATCCTCATAGCCATTATTTCCATTCTTCACCCAAATAACATGCCAGCCAAGTCCCTCAAAACGACTATCAACACTCTCGGTGAATGCAATCTCTGTGTTACCATCAATAGAAATGTGATTGTCATCATAAAATGCTATCAGTTTCCCCAGTCCCCAGTGGCCAGCAAGTGAGCATGCCTCATTTGCGATACCCTCCATTTGACAACCATCACCCAGTATAACATATCTGCATAAAACCAACACCATCAGTAAATCATTACACAATTAAAGCCTCACAAGTTGCATAAGATTTAGCTATTTTACGTGTAATGATCAACAATCTCGTTATCAGGCTTGTTGAATCTCGCAGCCAAGTGCTTCTCCGCAAGGGCCAAACCAACAGCATTGGCAATCCCCTGACCAAGAGGACCTACAAAAGTTGAACATAATAGGTGGATAACTAAACAAAATCAAAAAGAAAAAGAATCACTATTCTAGTGCACAAACTCAAAACAATATCAAACCTGTTGTAACTTCAACTCCAGGAGTTTCAAAATTCTCTGGGTGTCCCGGGGTTCTGCTCCCCCATTGTCGAAATTCCCTCAAATCCTCCTCCTAAAAAGTCAAAGCACCGTCAAACGAAACAATTTCACTTCAGTAAGGATCAAAATATACACAAAACTCATCCAGTCATCACACTTCCCACAAGATAAAAAAAAAAAAACACGCACTGAAAAACAAACACAACCCCATTACGAAAAGGAAAAGAAAAACTTTCTTTACAAACTAGCTTTCCTAGATCTGCTTGTGCCCACTAAAACCCCAAAACAAAACCATCCTAAAACCTAAATCACCCTACTTAGTTATATCAGAAATCTTTTAGATAAACCTCTAAAAGAATTAGAATTACCGGTATACGACAATGTGTGATTTGATAAAACATTTTATTGTAGAGATTACAAATGACAAACTGTCATTTCAGTTAATTTCAGTTAATTGGGATGCCGGAATCCGACATGTCTCATTGGCTGAATATCATGAAGCTCAGAATTATGGACGGATTGAATACTACTAAATAAAAAGGAATTCACTAACAAAAAGAATATGAAAGTCTAAATATAAGTTTCTATCTCTATCCACTTCGTGAAAGTAAAAATCAATATTTTTTCCCAAAAGCATAAAACTTTAACGGATCCGATCCACCCCATATGGATTCCCCATTCCTACCTTGACACTATCGAAGCCAGCAAGGTGCAGCAAAGCGTATTGGAGCATGCACCCGTGACCCGCGGACAAAACAAAGCGATCCCGGTTGAACCACTTGGGATTTTTCGGGTTGTACTTCATGACCTCGTCATAGAGCACGTGACCCATTGGGGCGCATCCCATGGGGAGACCCGGGTGGCCGGAATTGGCCTTCTCGACGGCGTCGATGGCGAGGAAGCGGATCGTGTTGACGGATTTCTCCACGAGCGCGACGTCGGAGGTGGCCTTCTCGGCGGTCTTAACAGGAACGGAGGCGCGCACATGGGTAGCGCGGCGACGGAGGGAGAGGGGAGGTGTGGGAGGGGAGGGGCGGAGTGAGGGGGAGAGGCGGAGAGAGGGGTGGTGGGAGGAGGGGAGAGGTGTGGGACGGAGAAGGGCTTTGGAGAGGGAGAGAGAAGAAGAGGAAGCCATGGTTTTGACCGAGGAAGAGAATGGCTAGTAGGTGTAGGTGGAGTGAGGAGGGGCGGAGACAACAGAGTTTTCTGATGTATACGAATCTCTTTATAAACTTCTTTGGTTTCACCTACTACTATTATGTCTTTGAAACAGACATTTAAAATACATAGGCTTTAATTATGTACTCAAGAGCCACGCACAATTCCAAGTGAGGAGAAAAGAGATTTATATTATTTTATTTATTAATCATTATTAGTATATATCTATAACAAAGATATTTTTTTTTTCATTCTATCTTCTGATATTAATTTTATCTTTTATAACATAATTATTTATTAGATTTTTTAAAATTAACAATTATTTTTATTTATCTTTTATAAACAATTTATCTTTTTTTTATTTATCAATAATTAATTTATCTATTTATTTCACTTTATTTTTAATAAATATAAATTTATTTTATATATTAACTTAATAATATTATATTATTATTATTTACTAATATATTATCTTTCATATTTAAAAAATATTTACATACCATGTGTACACTAATATATATATATATAATGTATTATCATATTTGGTATGATATTTTAAAATATTTTATTGATATTCATAAATGAAATATCTAATTTATAAAGTAGAATTACTTTCATGATGAAAATAATTTATAATTTTTGTGTTGATAATTTTAATAAATATTATTTTAATTTGGATTTATACAATAATAATATATTTATTATATTTTTAAAAATTATTAATATTTTTTAATATATATATATATATTATATAATAATATACTATTTTTAAAATAAATGTATTTGAATAATGTTAAATGTATTTAATATACGTATTATATTTGTGTATTATAAGTTATAATTATTCAGAATGCAACCATTTTCGTACAAATTGACGGTACAAGAAGACATGATTATAAGATTGCTCCCTGTAAGGGGTATTGAATATTACAAAATAAGGTTCACTCTTATAAATAGTTAAAGAACGCAATAATATTATACCAAGAAACTAGATTTACACGATTAAAATTTTGAGATACTAAAATTCATAAAATCATTAATTCGTTTAAAATGTAAAAGCCCTTCTTTAAAGAAATCTTCTGTATACATGTATAGAGAGATTTTTGAAATAGTTGTCGTAAATCTTTTTCTAGTTGGTAAAAGGTTTGGAAAGTTGGGATAGTTACATGTATAGCCCTTCTCCATTATTCATAATTTAGAAAAAGTTAAATATTATTAATAAATAAAATAAAAGACTAAAAAACATGAATTTAGAACATGACATATTTATATATGTTGTAATTTAATTTAGAAAAACAAAATTATAATGATTTTTAAAATAGGAGTATGTTTATATTTTACTAAAATGTACCAGAAATAAAAATATTATTATAATATATCTTAATTATAAATTATCATACACAATGAGATAATGAACGTATGTTAGAAATAGACTACAAACCTATTTTAATTAGTTAAATAATATAATAGGAGATCAAGTTTTGTCTTCTTTTGTGAGGCTCTACGCATAGTAGGGAACGCACATCGATGTTTGGGTATGGCTCTGCGCGTGATAACCTACTGATCAGTTTTGTTAGGTGAAGGTTGGTGAAAATCAAAGAAAACAAATTATTTTGTTTTAACATTAATTGTTTTATTACGCTAATATTTTGAAATTTTTACATTTAATGTTAATCTAAGACGTTAAAGAGAATGTCCGTACCTTCTTAACTCTAGTTATTTATCTTCATTGATAGACTTATTTATATTGAATGAATTAAAACTCTATGCATTAACTTCAAAACAAGTAAAGTAAAAAATACCATGCAGAACAAAACTTGCCTAATACAATAATTTATTTATATTTAAATTTAATATTTATTTTATTAAATACATCACTAATTATTAAAATGAAAAATTATTTTTTAGTTGATTGAAAAACACTACTAATATTATGCATAGTATTATTTCTACTTTAAACCTATATTTTCCTTTTTTAAAATATTAAGTATACTAATGGGGACAGTAACTTTCAACTCAAGAAAACAAAACTCTGTAAAATTAACCCAATTATACTTTTATTATTTATTTATTTATTTGTTGCACTCAGCAGCCTCTGGTCCACACGTGGCCCATGGAGATCACAAGGGTCAGTGTAACTAACCCTTCAATTTAGCACTTTATGCCCTTAACCTTTTCCCTTCCCACCACTTTCACATTCATCAATAGTGCGAACAAAACAACAAATTATGACATCATCATTACGTTTTCGTTTTCATTTTCACATAATTTAATTTTCAATCATGTACCATAATGTTGTGGTTCCTGGATAATTTAATTTCATATATTGTTAAAAGTCTAACTATAACAATTGTTAAAAGAAAGAAAAAAATCACACGTCAACCCATTAGCATATAATAATGTAAAAACTTACGCAATAATGGAACGTTCAAAGTCTCTGGAATATATTCTTTGGTTATGCTTAATGGGTTTGAATTGAATAGAAAATGATAGAGCAGAAGCATAATTGGGTTTGGATTAACCTACAATTCTTGACTCCTACTCCAGAAGTTGATGTTTCTTGACGAATGAGACTACTCAAATTGATCTTCCCTATGCCTTTATGTTCACCAATTATATAATATTCTTTCATTCTCAAGCATTTCTTAGGATTAGGATTGGAAATTTTTTCTCTTTTTTTTTATCAGCATTAGAAAGTGACAGGCAGAAAAAGAAATATTTGGATTAAAAATTTAAAGTTAGAAAGTAAAGGAGAAAATTAAAGCAAAAGAAAGGATGGTTTAGATTAAGAAAAATAATATAGAAGTTCCGACAATTATGAAAAAGTTTAGGGTGCGGTAAAATAAAGAAAACATGTTAATTGTAGGAATTTATAAAATAAACAAATTAATCTTGTATTAAAAATCGTACTTAATTAAGTGTTAAAAAATATTTAAATACATATAACTCACTGTAGTTTTATAAGAAACTTGATGTAAATAAATAAATTTTAAAATATAAATTAAAATCAGTTTTAAATTACAATGAAAATAAATTTCTGCAATACGATAACTTTGAGAAATGGATAGGCAAAGGTAAGGAAAGAGAATGTTCATATGTGATGGATGGGTCTCACCAACTAATTGGGCACATATGGTTTCATTAATTATGCATGTACGAAGTATGGTTGGGATGGGAGGACAAATCAAATTAATATATATATTTCAAATTTCACAACTTTCTAGGATGAAACAATTAAGAATTGTATCAAAAGTTTTATTATACTCATCTCTATTCTTGAAAAGCGTAGTTATATTTTAAATATAGGATAGATTTGGAAAATTTTAATTAAATTTTTAATAAATTTTTGTAATTTATTGAATTCTGAAATTTTGAAAATTTCTAATTGAATTTTACATTTAAATGTTTTTTATTATTTTTGTGATATGACAGTTATTTTACATTGTTATCTTTCTTAAATATTGTCACATCATATCTTATTACAAGAGACTGTTATAACGTGATCTTTCTCAAATATTTATTGTATTTGTATATAAGGAAAATTGTTTTTAACTTTAATTAAAATTATAAATTTTAAAATAAAAAAATATTAAATATATAACTATAAAATTATGAATTATTAAATTATTAAATTACAAAAAGTTAAAAAAAATTAAAATTTCATAATTTCATAATTTGATAATTTTGCATTTTTATAATTTCACAATTTCATAATTTTTTAATTACATAATTTTATAATTTTATATATATTTTTTTTATAATTTCGTAATTATGAAATTATATATTTTTATAATTTTATAATTTGTCAATTTTTGTAATTTTATAATTTTTTTATTTCATAATTTTATAATTACATATTTTATACTTTATATTTTGGAATTTTTTAATTTATAATTTTATAGTTAAATTAAAAAAATTGTTAAATACAGTCAATATTTGGGAAAGATCTAATAACAAGATATTATGTGACAACATTCAATGAGGGTAACCCATGGCAGTCAAAATTGAGATTTAAATCATAAGATTCAAAGATTCGACCATTTTATATAGTATTTATGACTCAGATCTGATCTCACAACATAATCATAATCATAATACAGTAAGTAGAATCTGTAGATTGTCGATCAAAATCTTGTAAAATCATGTAAATCTGTCATTTTTTTTTTCGAATTTTCTGTTGCACTACCTGTTCATATTATTTGGTGAATAATTAAAACTTTACATTGTTACATGTGTCGTCACTCACACAATCACCTTTCACCTAATTAAATTAAATATTAATACAATTAAAATTTATTTCTCAATAAAAAATTAATATAGTTAAAGTCTGGTTGCAATGCACCAAAACACTTCCTAATTAAAATTAAAATTTAATACAATTATAATTTTCCAATTTTGCAGTGACAATTTTGTATAGACTCGAAGCATAATAACATTTAATATTTATTAATTATAATGTTATTATTTATTACTTCTCATATAAAGAAACATAATAACATTACTATTATTATTTCTTGTATAAAAAAAATTATTTCTTCTTTTGATTTATATTCTCTCTATTATTTTATTTTAAATCTTTTTGTATTTCCATATTTTATTACATTAATCATTTTCATACATGTTATTTAAAATTTTAAAGAATAAGATTGCATTGATTTCTACTCCTAGTAAAATTGAATAATTATTTTCATATATATACATTTGTAGGCATGTTAAGATTATCGTTTAGATTTGTATTGAGCTACATCAAGACTTGGTTATCAACTCTTATTTCTCTTTTTGGTTTAGATACATTGTTATTGTAATTTCTTCTCTTATAGTTGGATTAAAATGAAATAGTGACATGTATAGTGCCTTCCTCCTTACTTGCTATGATAATAATAATAAAGAATTTCAAAGGATTTGCAAGATTGGTTAGTATTTTAATTGTTTAGGTTGTTTTTGTAAATTGATTTGTTTCATAGTTAGATTTTACCCTTTTAAACTTGTTAGGATAGTCTCTATATAGTTTCTTAGGTTAGTTTAGTGTAATTACAATTTCTTGGCCATTCTAACAGAGTTCTTTATGTTTAAGTAGTGAATTTTAGAAGTCTTGTTAGGAGTTAATTTTTGAGTAATTTTTTTGCCATTCTTAGTCCATTAGAACTTGTGAAGACAATTTATATCTTAAAAACTATTTTAAAGATTTTTTGTGATTTTTAATTGCTAAAATATGATATATTTTGAAGCGGTTTTTAACCATAAAAAATTATATATTTTGTGGTGATTTTTAATTGTAAAAAATATTATATTTTGTGACGGTTTTTAACAATAAAAAATAATATACTTTTTGGCATTTTTTTAATCATCAAAATATAATGTATTTTGTGACGATTTTTCATAATCAAAATATGATTAATATCATAAAATAAAAGTAAATTTTATAGCGGTTTTTAATCATTGTTAATTTTTTTCTTTGTTGACAGCAATACCAACGGTTAAATTTTTTTTGACACAAACTGTTTTTGACATGAGTAATTTTGACGGTTTGAAAAAATGTCAAAAATTTTATTTGTGACAATTTTTAAGCACTACAACTTGTAATTTTAACCTCCACAAATGTCCACTTTTTTGTAGTGCTTTAATATTATATTATTAAGTCAAACTATCGAGAATTAACCATATAATGAAGTTAATATATGGTGTAACAAAATCTTTTGTTAGGTTGAGTAGGTACACAAGCCCTTCAAACTTGGAAGTTTTACATGCATGTGGAATGAACTTGATACGACTGTAGATGGTCGTTGACCATGTTGTAGTCGGCTTATGTATGCAGGGAGATTGAGTTGTTGCGACTATTGGTCGTCTTTAACCGTGATGTAGTCGACTTTTTGACGTAGGTGGATTGAGTATATATTTGTGCCCGTACCCATACCAGCTTTCTTACTATTTTAGTATCTATTAACTAATTTTTATAAAATAATAAGAAGTTACGCAAAAGAACATAAAATATCAAATATTCAATATCAAAATAAGGGTATTCTCGTTTCTTTAATACCAAATATTTAGAAAAAATTTATAATTGTATACATTTCAAATTAGAATACCAAATTAAATTTTATGAGAACTAAAACATTTATTAAATTTAAAAATATTAATGAAACTTAATTGATAAAATTTAAAAATATTTTTAAAAAAATATAAAAAGAAAACAATTATTCAAATTAAAAATATTTTAAATGTCTCTTACATCAATCTTTTAAATTCTAAGGAAATTTATTTTTTTTATACACTAATAAAAATTATAAATCATCATTTGATCAAAATCACAAAAAAAAGAAAGATTAAACTAATAATAATTGAAATTTAACATAAATTTTTCATCTTTTGAACTTCAATATATGTTGGATGGTGACAAAAAAGATTCATGACAATTACATTAAATTATTATATTATAGTAAATAGAATTTATTTATACAATCATAGTAATAAAATCACACTTATGGTAATCAGTTAGAAATTAGGTTAAAATACCTTTTTGGTCCTAATTTCTGTCAAGTTTTGTTAAATCAATCCTACTTTTGTTTTTGTGCTCAAATAGGTCCCAATTTTTGTCAATTTTGTTCAATTTGATTCTTTTTTGCTAACACCGTTTAAATCATTTACATTATTTCGCATTTTGCGGGTCAAGTGCGGATCGGGCATAAACGGGCCGAGATGGCCCGTATGGCCACCCATACTTATAAGGTTGATCCATATCATCTAAGGCTGTAACACCCCATTCAGGATGTCACTTAAAATTTATAAATCGCCAATACTTCCAAAAGCATAACTTTGATACTATCACTTGAAAGTGAACATTTCTAAAACTTAATTTCTATAAAGTAAATCAACATTTAAAATCAAACAAAATCGATATAAATCATTAAAGAAAACTTAATACAAATTCTTCCAACTCAAAACAAACTTCTAAAATAGTCAAACTATTACATCTTATTCCAAAACATTTCCTAATGCTTTCCAAAAAAAAAAACAAAACAAACTCCTAAAGGCTTCCCCAAAGAGTCTCCTCATAACTATGCTTCTCCAACTGCATTTGTATCAACATCTGCTCTCGTATAACCCAAGTTATACGATCATCACAGGTGAAAACCACAACCACCAACATGCAAGGATGAGCTAACTAGATAAAACATATCACATAACAATATATTGCCAACATACAACTCACCTAGCATGATCACATATGTTCATAAACTCAACTAATTCATATTACCACCAAGTAATATTAAACGATATGTCATTCTCTCATAACCAACCAATTACATTCCATGCACACCAATGCCTCTTGGAAAGGGCTTTCCCATGTTTTTCATAAGACTTACAAGCAACAATTCTGCCTGCTCAACAAAGCCTTAGGTTTGTTAAGCTCATACCAAAGCCTTATGCCTGAAAGAAACTTTTTTACCCGACTCACCAAAGCCTTTTGGGTAAAAGAATCAACCTGGCTTTACAGTTATAAGAGAATTCACACCCCATCATCACATACACACATACATACATATATACATGCATATATAGATGTATATAACATTATCATATGATTAATAATATTTCAACTCATCATGTGAATTCATCATAAATGACTTAGCATATCACTTCATACATATATCATCACCATAGAACTTGCAATCACATTCAGAATAAGCAAAACACACCTAACAAACAACCTGACGTTCAAAATGCCCAAAAATAGGTATCAACACACAAAATGCCAATCACCCAGCGACCACTTTGTATCGTAAGAATACTCGCTCAGCGACCATGTTGTTATCCCAGCGACCATGTAAGACCTGGGAAAATTAAATAAATAAATAAATATTTATTTTAATAAATGTGGGGGAGGAATCGATAAATTAATTAATGTAATGAGTTATGACAAAGGAATAGTACTAACTTAAGTGGTTGATGTTAGGTTTACATAGTGGGTTTCACATAAGGTATTGACATCACTCTCAACCCAAAACCTTAAGGCGATGAGTTTATGGGTCTTTATTCTTATATAGTGCTCTATTTTCTCATTTCTAGCCAATGTGGGACTTAGACTCACACTTGGATTTCTAATAATCTCCCCCTCAAGGGTGAGTCCCTTCAACCACATTGGTACACTCCCCCTCCAACGGAAGCATTCCCAACCACGAGTACTCCTTTTCTACTTTTTTTTTTGCATCGTCGTTCTTCTTAACAGGACACGCTTACCTGGAACCCTTGCTAGGAAGACTTTCGATACAAGGACCATACTACACTCGTTTGAACCGGTTTTAACCATCGGCTCTAATACCACTTATTAGGTTTACAAAGGGGGTTTCATTGGGAAGATACAACACCAATGAGACTTTAACCCAACCACATAAGGCATTTAAAAGAACACAAAATTGGCACACACATAGGACTTGAACCCAAGTCCTCTCACACAATCAAGTACTCTCACTAAACCAAAGATTCCTCAAACAAAAAAACACCCATATGAGCAAAATGCTCATGAAAGACCATGGGTGGTAATACCTTAGTGAGAGGATCTTTCATTTTTGGAGTTTCTCCCTTATTGTTCTATTGAAAATTGTTCACTCTATACCTTATTGTTGTTAGAATACAACACAACTGATTTATTGTCACAATGTAACTTAATTGGTCTTTCAATTACTTCATAATGCACAACCCTATGACAAAATCCCTCAGCCATATTCCTTATTTGATGCCTCAAAGCATCTTACAAAATACTAAGTCAAAATACCTAATGATTTTTTACTAATCTGACTCCCTGTATGTGAGCATATAAACTCTTGTACTTTGTAAATACATCAAACCTCTTTTGGCTGCTTTCCAAATGATATTGCTTAAATATCTGCCTAATAGCTCAACTATATATGCTATATTTGGATGCGTACATATTTGGACATACATCAAACTCTCTACAGCTGCATTTCCTAAATTTCTAAATTTCCTTTTAGACATTGAATGAGATTGAGTTGAAATTGCTCCCACTGAACTTGTGATACACATAATTATCAACATCATTCATCTCGAAACTAAATATGAGAATCACTTGATGAAATTTGTGGTACCATTGACGAGATGCTTGTTTTAGCCTATAAATGGATTCTGTCAAATTATAAACCATACTCTTAGAGTCTCCTAATACAAAGTTTTCTGGTTCCACCATATAATTTGTCTCATCAATGTTGCCTTTGAGAAATGTCGTCTTGACATCCATTTGATGAAGCTCCTTTCTTTTTTAGTATGACCCTTTGCCACAAGACAAGCCTTCTACCTCTCCATATTACCTTTGGAATCCCTCTTGGTCTTAAAAAATCACTTGTCTTAAAAAACCACTTACAACCAATGGGTTTCACACATTATGATAATGGGACAAGTTCCCAAACCTTACTGTCTTGCATGGACTTATACTCCTAATTTATTGTTTCAATCCATTTTTCCGAATTAGGATCTTGCAATGATCTTTGCAAAGATATTGGCTCATGAAGCACGAGTTCTTGAGGATCTTGAGTTTGTTCTTGAAGATATGAACTTGCTTCATCACAAGCAACTATATGAATCGGTGGAATTGTCATCGATTCTTCCTCAAAGACAAAGTCTCTAATCTTATTCTTCCCCACAAACTCATTATCCTCAAAGAACATGACCATTCTCGTCTCAAAACTTGTCTTTAATTTGGGATTACAAAACTCAGCCTCTGATCTCGTTGATTTGCTCTATTTACCTTTAATGCATTCAACAAAAACATTAATGTTTGTGATGTCAATGGAATCCAAGATCCCATTTGACACAAGTCGTTCAACTATATGCTTAGAGGTGTGACCTAGGCATTTTCCTAAATCAATATTTACAATTTTATGCTTAGTACCACATCATTCCATATCGATGGATTCACTATAAGAAGGTCACCTAACAAGCATATACAGATTATCTTTACCTAAAAGTGAACTGGTTCCAATTATATTTGAATGTAAAGACTACCTGAATTCATTATTTCCAAATGAATACAAAATCAATTGACTTCCGGTAGCTTATGTAACCCTTCATTGAAACACTAATGTTTAGTTGTTAAACTAAAGTTGACCACTAACTATCTCTTGAGTTGTGGCTCGAGTTGGCGAGTGTTGTCGTTGTGAGTGTGCGAGTTGTGACTCGTATGGATTGGTCCAGATACATTGTCCTCCTCAGTATTAAGCTGATGAGTTTGATAGTCTTGGGATGTTACTAACTATGTTCTTATTGAAAACTCCACCGGGCGTTACAAAATATGGTTTGTAGCTGGTTTCTCGCACGTGCTCTACAAGTTGTGGCTTGTAGGTGTGGCAACAAGACATCTTGAGATATTCGTCTAAAGACGTAGACCATGGATGACATGGTGGTGGCCATGTGATATGGAATCAAAGGATGTAATTCCTTTGGTGTGTTTGTATGTATATATGTTTTATGTATATGTTGTTTAATTGTTAGCTCACCTTATCTATTTGTGTTTTACGATGATAGTGTACACGGTACACGGGAGTAGAGGATGTTGCAGGTGGATCTGGTGAGGCCTAAAGCCAGAGCAGGGCTAGTCTGGGAGAAAGATTTATCAGAGTTTTTATTATGTCTTTGAATCAATTGTAAACTTTTATATTATTAGAATGAATATTTTATGTGATTTTTATAAGTATGGATTTGAATTTAGTTTACAATGAACTAAAGTTTAATTTTTCTCGCGTTTTGAGAAAAGTCAAGATAATAAATGATTTTTAATTATTATTTCTATTTCATTTTATTAAAAATCCATAATATCCGAACGAGATGTTACATGCGGGATTGAAGTTTTGTTGGTGGTTACCTTATTTTATGTAGGGATAATGAGATAATAGGTAAAACATGTAATGGTTGTGGGTTAATACATGGAAGATGATGGTTTATTGATGTTAAATTTGAATTTAGTTTGAGTTTTTGGGATGAATGAAGTGTTGTAGCTACTGTTTGGAGGTAAGTTTGATGTGGCGTGAGTTAGAAGCATGGTTAGGTTCTGTTGTGAGTTTCCAGGAGCTTGGATGTTCTTTTGGTTTAGTGACATGTTGTGAATTGCTTTATTGTTGAACACTTGTGTATCCATATTGATGAATGGGATGTGTATGAAGTTGTAGTTGTGCAAATGAGTCCTATTGAGTTTTTTGAATGTGCATTGAGGTTCATTTCACGTCTAATTGTGAGTCCTAAGGTGAGTATGATAATTGGGTGTATAATCAAATTTAAGGGTGCCAATTGTGAATGTTTAAGTGCTCCTTGATGAGTAATTTCTCTTATTTGTGGTTGTGCTAATTGAGGGGTGTTGAACTATAACAAGATGGAGTTAGTGTTCTGGATGTGTGTCGGTGATGCATTCATGTGTTAGTAATGATTTTGCATTGCCTAAACCAATGAAATCCTTTTTACTGGTGTAGTGCCTGGCAGGGTGGACTGGACTGCCAGGCGATAACTATAAAAAAGGGTGTCCCTGGAGCATGTGGTGCCTGATAGTGAGGATTGATTCGCTAGGTGATAGCCACAAACTAGAGGGTCTTGAAACGCGTGGCGCCTAGTGGTGTGTGGTGGCCGCTAGGCGATCTGCAGCACCATTTTCCTGGTGGCGCTTAGGCTGCGTCAGGCGATAGCATAAGGGCAGAGGGTTGTATGTGGATATTTTGCGTGGTTTACAAGATTTTAGGGTGATGGCTTTGGGCATAAGACATGTTGAGACCACGAGCGATGATTTGTAATGATTTGTGAACACATGGTGATCACGAGTGGGAGGCTGATGATGTTGGAAATCCTATGTGAGCATATGAGTCGGAGGCTCATATTGGTTAGCTCCACTTTATTGTCACTCACGGGTGGTAGGTCGGTGATGTTGGTAATCCTATGTAAGAATATGAGTGATGGTTCGTATTGTTAGCTCAACTTGATTATTACAAGCAATGGTTCATACTAGGATATTTCCATGCGTGTGGTCTACGAGCGTTAAGTTCGTAGAGGTTGGATCACGAGTGGCAGGTTCATGGCAGCATGTGTTAACTTTAAGGTCATGACCAAAGTGTGTAGAATCTGGATGAACATGGTGGGAGGCCATGATTTCTAGTGCATAAAGAAAAGTCACTAGTGTAGTTTGGACATTTTACAGCACCCAATATGTCTCGGTTCTTTTACAAACGAGGTATATAAAGATGTGGTGGCATTTTTGTAATTTTGTGAACTTTTATGCCTCGGTTCTGAAGACAACCGAGACATACATCTCCCAAAATTTTATTTTTCCCGGTTTTTTAAAAATTTTAAATTGATGCAACATTTTATGCCTTGGGTCTATGCCAAACCAAGGCGGATAGTCTATTTTGAGTGGTATATGCCTCGATTTAAAATCAACCGATGCAATATTGCTTTTTAGGGTTGAAAACCCATATCGCGCCACTGTTGAAGCATCGTCTTGTTCGAGTTTGGAGCGAGTAGCAGCCGCATTTGGAGAGGAGCAGCATTTGCAGCGTGGAGGATAAACCTTTAGAGTGCCCTTCCTCAAAGCAAAAAATAGGTTTCAAGTTCCCTTCTTCCACGTAGTCGCAGTTCGTCCCTCCACAGTTGGTCCGTCGTTGCGACGCCGTACCTCCATTGTGGCAGTTCAATTTGACTTGTACGGTATGTACTTGTCCCTAGCTTTGAAAAGTAGAGTTAAGAGAGCATAAAATATATGTAGGTGGAGACATTATTCTAGGTTTTACTATACTTTGGTTTTGCATATTCTTTGGTTCTACTATGAGCTGCCATTTTCCCGCGAAGACACGAACGAGTGCGAGAGAGTGAGCACGACAAGGATGAGCTCCACCGCTTGTTGTAGACCCAAAGCTCCGACAAATTCTTCTACATGACCCATTTTTCTTAATCCTTAGTGGATATTGAGAAACCCCATTTCTCGGAGGAATATTCCAATGTAATACGTTACAAATTCTGACGTAGTTGATACAAAACTGGTCCAATTGGTCGTAGTATACGAATTCACCGAAATACCCCTAAAGGGTGAGTTTGGTTTATGTAGTGTTAATGTGCAAATGTGATATTGCAATATGTAGGAATCATGTAGGTTCATGTTTCTGAACATGGTTTTGTTCGTATGTACATTCAAAAAATTATAATACTTTGTAAAATTGTAATTACATAACTTGGTAACGTTTTAATTAGCATTACTGATTAGTTATTATCGTTAATTGTTATTTGTGTTAGCATATACATAACCCATACTTTGCTGCAACTACTCATCATCTCCTTTTCCTTTTCCTTTTTTTAATCAAAAGTTTTACATAATTAATTTACTATGGTATTACGACATTCAAATTGAAACATGTGGAGATTGTATTCAAATGACCTCGAGTCTTTTGAGTTTTGTTCAATTTTAAACCGACCCAATGGTAGAGGTGGATGGATCATGAAATTGATACTTTGGAGTACTTAAATAAAGTGTCAAATAATTATTATAAATTACAAACTATTCATGTTCATAAGCTTCGCTAACAATTGTTATAAAGTTGTTCTTATCTTTTTCAAATTGTGGACCTGGTATAATAACCATGATGCAATTTCAACTTGGGGTACACTATTAAATTAAGCACGTCAACATTATAAACCAACTTTTCAGTTTGACTAACGATTTCAATTAATAAGATTTTGGAGGCAAGCCTTGTCATTATTCTGCAATTGATTAGATTCAAAATAGTCACTTTTTAACTCCCTTTCTGCCTCGGTTGTAGTCAGACCTGAGGCAGAAAGTACATTTCAATTTTTTTTAAAATTTTTTATACTCATTAGGTCTCGATTCTTTTTAGAACTAAGGTAGTAACCTTCGCATATGCCTCGGTTTATAATCGAAGCATAAACATGTCACCTTTTTACCTCGTTAGTATATGCCTCAGTTTTAAAACCGAAGCTAAAAGGCCTAAATAACCGGAACAAAAACCCTTTCCTGTACTAGTGAGTTCTCAAAAGGGATTTTGGACTAAGTTAAAATGATTTGGGTGAGGGTTTATGATATGCCTTTTCATGTGTGTTTAATTATATTGAACTCACCCTTTCTATGTGTGTTTGGCGATGATCATGTAACTTGTTACACATGAACAAATGATGTTTCAGGTGGCGCTAGTGATGTTTAGAGATGGAGTGGGGGCTAGCGGTTGGGGTTCCTTTGAGGAGTTGTTTTGACTAGTTTGTAATTTCTAATTAAGTTAGTGTTGGAACATGGTTTTTTGTAATGAATTAACTTTGGATTTTGAATTATGGTGCGATTAATAAAGTTTTGATTTTCCTGTGCTTTGGAAAAGACTTTAAAATGCTGAGTTATTAATATTACTATTTTCTTTTATTTAAATTAGTAATATGCACCTAGGATATTACAGACCACACTAGTTGTTACCCAACGATTACCAATCACCCAACAGCCACTTCACGTCATAATTTTCTCTCACCCAGCTACTACACCACTTGCCTAGTGACCCCTTTGCCTCGCAAAATTGGGTCGCCAACAACCAACCTTGTCCTCCAATGACCAGACATGTACAAAACCATGAAGAACAATGCCCAAACACCTATTTGGTTAACTCTAAAGCACAAAACTTAGAAGCACCTAGTAACATTTTACCAATTTAAAGTTTCACTTAATCCTTCACAAGAACTCTCTTTCTTACCTTTCAACCGTCCAAAGTATGCAAAAGAAAATCATAGAACCTCCACCCAAAATACATGTACATTAAGTGATAAAACTCCACCAAAACCTCATTGTTTCGTGAACCAATACACCACAATTCCATAAACTCTTTTCACGTGAATAACTAAAATGACTAAAAACAAAATAAAAAAATGATCATCATAGTATCTCTCTTTACCTAAAAAACTTCAACCTAATGTTGTATTTCACATTTCCTTCATGTATTCATCCATAAAAAAATTATCATAATCTATCACCAAGAAGAACCTTAGTATTTCAAACCTTTAAATTTTCTCCAGCCATAATCACAATAATAAATAAAAGTTTTGCTCCCTTTACCTGGAATTCCTGAAACAACATTGTCTTGACCTTACTCTAGCTTCCGTACATACCATAAAATGCTAAAAATAAAACTATGCACACAATAAGAATCAAAACATGACCTCCAACCCATAACAAGGTTCTAACCAACTGTGCTACTCTTCGCTTTGATATAAATTATTATTTATGGATTTAAATAATACCTCCTATGTCAAACTTACCCTTTATGAAATTTTAATTATTTTCCTTGGGTCTTACAAAGGCCATTATCTTGCCTTAAATTAGGACCTCTTGCTATTCTCACCACATGAACCATTCTACTCTATATGAGTTTGAATGATCATTAAAATGTTAGGATGTGACCTTACTTGAATCCATAAATCACTACATACACTATATTACAACCAAAAGAATTTTCCATGAATTTTCCTTTATCATTCTCCTATGAGCTTTGAATCACTCACATATATAAATATATATCAAATCTGATCTTAGTATACTATCATCAATCATACACAATCATAGCAGTAGTTGAAAAGATCAAAGACACAATATTATAGTAAATGGCGCTCAATGGTGGTGCTCAACCCTAAAGCTCTTGTAAACCGCAACGCTCAATGGTGAAAAGTTAGCGCTTAGCACCATGGAGCTAGAGCTAAAGCTCCAGATCTACAGAGTCTCACTTGGCGCTCAACGTTAACATTCAACGCCAGAGCTCTCGTAAACCGCAACGCTTAGCGGTAAAGAGCCAACGCTCAACGGTACACTATAAACTAGCAGTTTAGAAAATTTAGAACCTGTGTAAATGACCAATTAGGCACCTTTCTTGTAGCGTTTTTCATTCAAAATAGTTTAGAGAGTTTAAAATTAGTACCCAATTGCTCAAAAACACATATTCCCATTTTTACTCAAAATATGGCCAACTCAAATCAATTTCAAAGCAATTCAACATGCATACCTCAATTCAGCATATCACATCACAATTAAATACCAAAATGATCATTTTAATTTGAAATCCAATAAAAACCCAGCTTCCCTTGCCTCTAATGCAACCGAAGTTTGAAACATAAAACCCCAAGACGATTTGGGCACCAAAAACCCAAATTCAACCTAGAGAAGCCAAAACAAAGGCATATATAGAGGGATGAGGATTTGGTAAAAATCAAAGTAGAATCAATGTCCCAAGACCCACATGCATTCAAAATGCAACAACCCCAACTGAAAGAGAAGAAAAAGGTTGAATTTTCAACTTACGTAGATGAAAAAATTGTTCAAATAGATTCGAAGAAGACTTTATCACAGTCCAAAATTTGGTCTCTAATTCATGAGAAGATGAGGATAAAATGAGAAAGAGTAAGATGAGTTGCTTAATAGATGAGCAAATAAGAAAAGATGGGAAAAAAAGAAAATTGAGAGTGTTTTTTATTACTAAAACTGACTGAAAGAGAAAAGGTGGATTTTACAATATAAATTTTAAATTTTTTAATTTTATTTTAATTTCTTAACTGTCAAAAAAAAATAATCTTATTAGATAAAATTTAATTTCATTAATTTATTTTAATTCAATTAATGGTTAGATTAATTAAATATTTGTTTAATATTTAATAATTGTTACTTGTTTTAATTAAAAGGAAAATACATATTAATATGAAAATTAATTGAAAAAAGTTTTTTAAGATTAAATAAGTTTTTAGTAATATTAACTATTAATAAATTTAAATAAAAACATATTGAGATTGTGCTTTTTGTTATTATACTAGAAACAAATTGTATTAATATTCATTGTATTAAAAATAAACGATATCAATATTACCCTTTTAAATTTATTGCACATTCTCAATATCTTTAGTCAAAATAATGATTTAAGTGTTTTATGTAAATCACAAGTACAATAATTTCTAAAGATATGAATACTAAACTTCAGCTAAAGAATTATAAGAGATTTGAAAGTCATCACGAGATCGAATGATATGTCTATAGCTTTAAGAACTGTAAATAATTTTAATTATCCATAAGTATTTGTGTGTAGTCTTAAATTGCTTAATGCTATCTTTGTATTTTCTTTTTCAATTTATTCAATTGCTTTAAAATTATTGAAATGCTTTGCCAAGCGTTACGCATGGTTAGAAGTTTGTAAGTAATAGAAATCTAATTTAAAAAAAAAAATAGACTTATTTTAGTGCTTATTCTAAAAAAAATCTACCGATAAATTTGTCTTTTATCTAGACTACGAGAATTAATTACTTTTACTTTTGTACAATTAAAAAATAAATCTTTTAAATTACTGAATAAATAGGTACCTGTATTTGCTAATATGAGTAGGTAAAAATCTAGTATACCTCAGGATATTAACACAAATGACTAGTTTTAAATCAATATTAACAATTTTTAGGTTCTGGCCTAGAGAACCATTGGATCTTGAACAAATGTCAAAATAGAGAGTTATAGAAAGTAAAGATAAGTATATCAATTGGAAAACAATCTAATTAAATGGAATGAAATAAGCAAAGAAAATATTAGAAGAAACTACTAAGAAAAACCTTGCTAAAAGTGGTTTTTAGTGAAGATTTAGTTTTTCACAATGTTTTGAAGCTAGTCAATTGATCCACAAAGCTGACCTCAGCTAACAGGAGGAATTGGTCGCTGTATTTCTAAGCATTCTGAATGCCATGGCAATGCAAACATAACAGTTGCCAGACAAAACATCCTAGTATCAGAAATCATTTGTTTTCTCAATCAACACTTGTTGTCACTATTGGTGCCTCGCCAAAGTGAAAATAAAGGAATATGTGTAAGCAAGGAGCCTATGAACCCAGAAGCAGATTGGTTTGGTTCATCCTTTTCAATATCAAAATCCCGCCAGAACTTGATGATATGGAGACTTTCTTCCTCTGTGGATCTTTGGACAACAATCTTAGAACCATATCCTTTCTTTCTCATTTGTTGGCATATCTCAGAAGGATTGTTTGCAGTGAGGGTCACCATGTATAGCCATCCCTTTTCTGACAAAAGGCGGTCTGCAACCGGCAAAATCTTATCGATCACACTCCGGCCATTCTCCCCACCGGCCCAAGATGAGGTAATACCTTCAACACCAACTTCATCTTCAGGGGTAGGCACATAAGGAGGGTTCACAACCATAACATCAACCAACCCTGCCAAACGCTCCTCTAGTCCAGCTGCAATATCTGTTACTACCAACTCAACACCAACCCCATGTGCTACCATAGTCTTTCGGGTCACCTCCACTGCATGAGGGTTGATATCGGTCGCAATATAGTTCACACCATAACCTTCCTGCCCCAGAATAAGAGCAAGGGAAGTGATGACATATCCACTTCCACAGCCTATCTCCATGCACAGTGATGGATGATGTTCCAGCAGGTTATTGCGATCAGCTAGAAGAGCATCAACCAGTGCAAAAGAATCATCACATGGTTCATAAACCTCCTGATGGGAACTCACAAGGCGAATTTGAGCAGTTCTTGGTAATTCTTTGTATGAAGCCTACCATTGAACAGATAACTGTCAGTAAACCTCAAATGTTCAATCCAATTCACAAGTAAAAAGGGTCTGGGGAAGTAGCAGCAACAAAAGATTTTGCCCACCATACCATTTTACTTGTGTTCACTTTAGCATTGATACACGGATGACCTTTGTTGAATCCAGCTCTGACTGGCACTGCTCAATTTCAAGACAAAATTTACAATATCAATTTCTTCCTACTCCTCCTGAGCCAGAAACGGCAGAATAATTTAGTTGTTGATATTAATATTAAAATAAAAGTAACAAGAATCAGTATAAAAAATAAACTAAAAAATGAAAAATGCAGGGAAGTAAACGTGATGTGAATCTTGTTGATGCAGTATATTGATCAGATATAATCATATGCTTTCAAATGCAAGCATGATCAGAATCCAATATACAAGAGCCAAGGGTCTATATATAAGCATTCAGAATTTCTTTAAATTGACCTCTTCATCCAGTAGAGTCTAGAAGCAGAACTGACGCATGAAATCATTTAACGTAGGAGTCCAAGACCCCAATCTATGCTAGTATTCTCCAAAATTACATGGCATCATTCGAACCAATGTTCTAACTAATGATTACGATAGTTGGTTCTGGTTCTATACCATACAATTGTTTTTTGGCAGGGAGAATCATAAAGTTTAGTCTTAAACAATCTTATATTAGAAATCATATCAGTAGATCAATCATTGATCACGTTAAATATTTGAAACAATAACAGATCACAACCAAGCCATGAGTTGCATCCAAGAGTTGACCATCATAAGGAGCAAGGACAATAACTAGGAGGGAAACAAGTAAAAATAATATGATAATCCAACATAAATCAATTTCCACATAGTGTTTAATCTCCAAAGACACAACAATGGAGCTTGAACATTTCACACTCCCTTTTGTGATAATGTCTTCTTCAAAGTAGAATGCTTAATGAAAAAGTAAAAGAAAAGGGGAACTCGTGCAACTTCCAACAATGGGAGAGAGTGAAGTAAATCCAATGCATTCAAAAACACATTATTGTTTAGCAATGTGTAATATTTGACACAATTTAGTGGAAGGGCTGGTGTCTTTAACATGATGCCAGCAGTTTGAACCAATCCTAATTAAATCCATACATGTGAAGAGAATACAGTGAACATGTGGGTGGCTAAACCAGTGAAAAGACGCGTAACAGGAGAAATATGTCTTCATATTATTTACATATAGTTTCTAAGGTAGGACACCCTTGATAGAACGAACAATAGGTACAAACTATCCAGGGAAGAGTGGAAAATAAAGAAATAGAGAAAACAGAGTGGCAAGTTAAGGGAAAAAAATTATCTCCATAAGCAGGAATGTGACATGTAAATACAATACAAGACACTCCAGTTGCGTGGTCGATGAAACCAGGAATTCATAAATCCGTTCAGACTATGGATGTAACACACATCCTTCACCACAAACTCATGCCTAATGCTATTGATTTCAATTGAGCAGCAACCAAGAGTCCTTTGATGCAAACAATGAATATTCAAATAGGGTAAGAAAAGAACAACATGGACATGTGGATAAAGTGGGCGTAACAAACTCACCGGCGGTCGCCGCCTTCGCACTCGCCGTCCTCGCGATTCTCCGCAATCGCAGCCCTCGCTGTTGCCGGGGCTCTTCGTCCTCGCCGTCGAAGCTCGCCGCCCTCGCTGATGCCGGCGCTCTCCACCACGCTGCCCTTGCTGCTGCCTTTTGTTATTCTACTCCTTTTTCTGTTCGTGCCTACGTTGCTTTTACTATTGTGCTTTCTATCTCGAGTATAATTAGAATTTGAAGAAAAAGGATTTTTGCCTTTTCTTCATTCTATTTAGGGTTTATTTAGAATTTGAAGAAAAAAATGGAATTACCATTTTTTATAAATTTATTAGTTGTTTCATACATGAATATTTTATGAATTACCAATCCTTTTATAATTATATTATGAACCTAATTTTTTATAATTATATTATGAACCCATTTTATAAATTATATATAAGTTATTTTTATAATTTATATTATTTTTAATATTTTTATTTACAAATTTAATTTTTCATCTATTTATGATTTTTAAGAGTCGATTACAATCTTTGAGTTACAGTCCATGAGTTTCTTATCCGTGAGTTAGAATTTTTTTTTACCTTTTCGGTCCTTGTATGGTTTTTGAGTTTGATAACATCGTTAAATTTAATTTCTGAATATGTTACCAAAATCATTTAGAGGTCAATTATAACTAGTTTTGTTGTTTATCGAATATATTTTACAAGCTTCTATCATTCTGATATCAAACTACTTACAAATATTTAGTCCAATGTGATTCAAAAAAATGTCTTAGAAATAAAAATTCATATTAACTAGACATTTTATATTTTATATAAGTGAATGTAAATTTTATTTTACATACCATTTTTATAAAATTAAATTAGAAAAAAAAAATCCATTACTCAATACATGTCAACTAGTGCAATACTAAACACCTAAATACTATGTCTTTTAAAAAAAATTGGAATCTGCATTCCTACTTCAAGTGCTCATTAGAGATGGCAAGGGGCAGGGTGGGAACGAATTTCACTATCTCATACCCATCCCTGTAAAAAAATTCATCCCCATCTCCATACCCAAATCCAACAGGTATCAAACTTTTATCACATCCTCATTCCCACCGGGTAATGAATATAATCTCGTACCCATATCAGTACCCGTTTTCTTACTACTTTAATATTAATTTTAATTAATTTTTATAAAATAATAAAAAATTACGGAAAAGGAAACATAATATTATCAAATATTCAATATTAGGAGTATGGGTGTTTATTCGATATCAAATACTTTGAAATAAATTATAATTGTTTACATTTAAGATTAGAATACCAAATAAAATTTAATGAGAACCAAAACATTTATTAAATTTACAAACATTAATGAAACCTAGTTGATAAATTTTAAAAATATTTTTAAAAAAATATAAAAGGAAAAAATATTTTTAAAAAAATATAAAAGGAAAAAAAATATTTAAATTAAAATATATTTTAAATGTTTGTTTACTTCAATTTTTTAAATTATAATGAATCTATTTTTTATACACT
>Ga0214544_1000650_pt1 | contig 65943 bp, 30 predicted proteins | sample CNSS3metaG_FD_160074 | JGI IMG/M metagenome (GOLD analysis project Ga0214544, IMG submission 160074) | Root nodule microbial communities from cowpea collected in UCLA plant growth center, Los Angeles, California, USA - CNSS3 | ecosystem: Host-associated > Plants > Roots > Nodule | place: USA... | reverse complement strand
TTTTTTTTAAGAGAGATCAGAAAGGAGGTGTGTATGTGGGAGTGGTGATGGGAAAAAATTAGAGTAATGTAGAGAATTCTTTTTTTTTGGTCATGACAGAGTGCGTATTTATACTCACACCTTGCAATATCAATGCAATCCCAGTCTTAATTGTAATGAACAATATAAGGAAGGAGTTGGTCATGATAGCAACACATTATGAGAATCAAATCGTAGCAAACCAGAGCACAAAATCAATCAAGATCAATAACAAATCAGAGCACAAAATTAATCCCAATTAATAATATTGATTCTTACCAATTGAAGAGATATTGCTTCTAATTATTATTATATAATTAATTTCCCTATCAGAAACAAAGATAGAAAATATTTGAGTTATTGGGCTCATGAAAATTAATAACAAATTGGGCTCTTCATCCTTTTTTTTTCTTTTTCTTTTTTTTTTCTAAAGTTGATGTTTGAAAATCTTTTTGAAGAAAATTTTGTTCACATTTTTTTTATTTTCTAAAAAACCCTTTTTTTATTATTTTTTATTTTTCAAAAATAAATTTATTCACCCGGACGAAATTGGGTGTAGACAAAAATGCTTCCAATCAATGTGAGAATGTACGCTCTCGCATATTGAGCAATAACCTCATTGTTTGCATTCGGTGGAAGCTGTTGGAAAGTAGAGTTTAACCAAGAAACTCTAATTGAGTTCCCTCTTATCACCGTCGGTGGTGGGATGACACCTAGGTGTTCATGGAAGGTGGCGAATATGTCCTGAACCGTAGTGGGACCAATGACCACATCTCCGTCTATCGGTAGGCCAAGGAGGACGACTACATCCTCTAGTGTCACAGTAGTCTCTCCATGGGGGAAGTGAAATGTGTGAGTTTCTGATCTCCACCTTTCTAATAAAGAACTGATGAGGAAGTGGTTGACATTCATGTCCGGGATATATAAGGCGTGTCCGAATCCAGTCCGTTGAATTAAATTTATGACACGGGGATCAAGTATGTCTTGGTTGTTTAGTATCCAAACTCCAACTCTTCTCGGTCTAAGAACTCGTTCCCGTCCTTCCCATAAGTCGTGAGTGATATGTTCGTGTTGAAGCCGAAGTAGTGACATATCCCGGGATAGACGTCCATTTTGTGCCATACTAAACGTGTTTAGAAATTGAAAATAAAAATTAGAACATAATCTGAAAATTAATTGACAACAAAATATTAAAAGATAGTTGAACCTTGAAAGTAGAAGCTTAGAAATGTGTGGTGAAGTGTTGAAAACTCTCATAATGCGCGCAACCTCAAACTGCTAATCCAAGCTGAATGCACAAAGTGATGAATATGTGCAACTTGAGAGTATTTGAACCAATACTCGAAATCTCTTCACGTGATTTTCCACAATGCACTGTCCATCAAATTTTAAAAGCTGGTTGTGGCTTATGGTTGTGAGAGCATTCAATTAAAGGTGTAAAGGCTGCCACCATTTTGGACGAATGCATGCAAATTTTTAGCTGTGCATGGCATAGGGAGTAGGAGAATCTCTGCCACTCCATTAATTACACTGATTCCGTGGTGGTGGAGCAGCGCACAGTCAACAGTCAACAGCACAGTCGTCAAGCAATAATTGCACGCACGTGATGGTGTTAGGCCGAGTGAAGCCAAAGTCGTCACTCACGCGGACGACACCTCATTAAAGTTGTCAGCCACGCGGACGACAATCAATTGAAGTCGTTAGGTGACCTAACGGTTTCTCTTTAATGGCCACCAACTCCGTCCTGACATGCACCGGTTTGTGTTTAATGAAGTGGGTGGTCCGTGCTGACATGTGTTTAATGAAGTGGGTGGTTTAATTAATGAAGTCGCTTACTTTAAGAGAAAGACATTGTAATTAAAAGCGGCTTCAGCCATACTAAATGTGTTCGTGGGCAGGAAGCAGGTCTCTTAAAGTTAATATTTATAGGAAGCAGGGTAGTTAATATTTATACTCATTTCAGTATCATTTCAGGAGAGACTCGTTCACTTTGTTTTGTTCGTACCTTATTCAAATTTATACACAAATGACAGATCAGTTGAATCAATATCCAGATATTTTGTCTGATTTTAGTGAAGATGAGTTGGTTACCAACCAATATACAGTCCATACAACGGATCATAGTGGGTCATCAAGTCACACCTCACTTCAAGCTTCAAATCCAGTGACTGAAAATTCACTATGTGTTGGCATGTCTTTTGACACAAAAGAGTCCACAGTGTCATGTATCAAGCAATACCATATTGACAATGGTTATAGATTTGTTGTTGTTGAGAGCAAATCTGAAAAATTTATATGTCGATGTGTCGACTACAAAAAAGGTTGCCCGTGGCGTTTACGGGCTCCTTATAGCAAGCGAAGTTTGAATTGGGAAATTAGAAAGATTGACGGATCACACACCTGTTTGTCAACCATGCAACCTGCAGATCATGTCAACCTTGATTCCAACCAAATTGGTTCTATTGTGATGAACTCTGTAAAGGAAAATCCTTCCATACCTATCAAAAGTTTGATAGCTGAAATTAAAAATTGTTTCGGATATTCAGTATCATATGACAAAGCCTGGAATGGTAAGCAAAAAGCGCTTGCTAAGGAGTTCGGAGATTGGGAAGAGTCTTACAATAAACTTCCCAGGTGGTATCAAGCTGTACAACAAAGCAATCCCGGCACAATAATTCAATGCACTGGATCTCCTGTACAAGTAAGTGGCCAACTTGACCCTTCTTGCTATATTATGGAACGCGTATTTTGGTCTTTTGGACCATGCATCCAAGGGTTTAACTATTGCAAGCCAGTTGTCCAAGTAGATCGGACATTTATGACAGGAAGATATCAAGGGACATTGCTAACAACACTAGCTCAAGATGGGTCACGTAACATATTCCCTTTGGCCTTCGCAATAGTGGAAGGAGAAACAAAGGAGGCCTTAATATGGTTTTTTCAACTCTTAAGGGAGCATGTTACACCACAATCAAATCTCTACTTGATAACAGACAGGGGGAAAGGCATATTGGCAACCCTACAATCTGAAGAAGTACAATGGGAAGCAGATGGACTGCAATCAGTATACTGCATACATCATATTGCTTCAAATTTCAACAAAAAATTCAAGAATCACGAATTAAAGAACCAGTTAAAGAATATGGGTAATAATTTTTTTTCTTTCATTCACCACATTCAATAATTAAACTAACTAATATAATTGTATTTTTACAGCTTACGAGGTGAAACAACCCATATTGGATGCTAAATTGGCAGCTTTGAGATCCTATTCACCAGAAGTGGCATCTTGGATTGACATGATACCACTACAAAAATGGACTCAAGCCTACGATGGAGGTAGTAGATTCGGGCACATGACAACAAACCTGGCATAATGTATGAATTTTGTTTTAAAAAGAGCTCGTTAATTACCAATTTGTGTTCTAATTAAGGCAACATTTGAAAGGACCGCAACATGATTTGTTGAGATAGGGGTTAAGGCAAACTCCATGTTACGAGCAGGCCACCAATATACAGAGGAAATTAATGCTATCATTAGAAAAAATCAACAATAAGCGGGAATGTGTCAAGTTCGTCGATACTCAAGAGAAAATAATGAATTTCAAGTTCAAGAGATGTTTTCTCCACATGATCACCGCCTACCAATGTCTTTTACAGTTAGATTAAATGATTGGTGGTGTGATTGTGGTCATTTTCAAGCTCTTTGACTGCCTTGTCATCACGTAATAGTTGTTTGCTCTTTCTCGCATATAGACCTAACCTCATACATCCATCCAGTTTATAGCCTCTACAACATCAATAAAGCATATGAGATACAATTTCATCCGGTTAGGAATAAAGAATATTGGTCACCGTACACCGGACCAAATTTCATTCCAGACCCAAACATGCGCTGTAGGGTAAGGGGAAGACCACCAACTAATAGAATCCATAATGAGATGGATGAACCAAATCCAAATAGACGAAGCAAATGTTCATATTGTAGAAATGAAGGACATCATAGGGGCAACTGTCCCTATCGTCAGTAATTTTATTATGTAATTTTTATTGTGTTATTTTTATTATGTAATTTTTATTGTGTTGTTTTTATTATGTAATTTTTATTCTGTTACTTTTATTATGTAATTTTTATTTTGTTATTTTTATTACGTATCATTTAGGTTGCGCATTTAAATTATATTATTTCTGTATTTTTTAAAATTACTTTATTTTACCAATAACAAAATGAATTCCCAATAAATTAAATTAAATGTAATAACTACTCTTAAGAAAATTGTGTAAAATAAATTGAGGTTAAAAAAAAAGAAAACTGAAAATTTTTAAAAAATAAAATAAAAGTGCAACGTTAAAAAAAAACTGAAATCGGTCTTCTGCTTGACGACTTCAGTGTAGAAACCGGTCTCCCGCCTAGCGACTTCGATTTAAAAAAAGAAAAAAAAAAGGAAACCGGCCTTTGGGAGGACGACTTCTTCTTGAATGTCGTCCTCCCCCCTGACGACATGACCCAAATTTACAAAAAAGTTTTCAAAGGACCCATATTTACAAATTATTGGTCAAAATGACCCATATTTACAAAAAAGTCCTGATATTTGAAAGATGGAATATATTTGACATGGTATAGTGATTCTTATAGAATTGATGAATTAGTTAGAGACATGCTTAAACTGATAATCCTTATGCTTATGGTGTGTAAAGAGTAGAAATGGGAGAATTAATGCATTGAATAATGTAGTAGTGAGTGTGACACAGTGTTTATAATTTTTAAGAAAGTAGTAAGTTTATGTAATCTTTACGTGATTTTTTTTTTATTTGAAATGGTTTATGTTACTAAATAGTTTATTTGTATGCCACAAATTATGTTTATAATTATGTTGAGTTATACTTGATATTGTATAAGTAATTGTGAAGATTTGGTGTGTTTGGATTGTCAAATTAGTTATTTCCAAGGGAAAACGTTAATGTATGGTGAGTCAAAGTGTATTAAAGGGGATTTTTTATGTTATATTATCCTGACTCTACTAGTGTCTAAGTCACATGAGGAAGACAAGTAGGTGGTGAGAGTCGAAGGAGACTTCACTTGACAGACATTATGATATGAGAAAGGATCATAATATTTATAGAGCTAGTGGAGTTAAACCTTTTAGTACTGGGTGAAATATATGAGTTACATGTGATCAAAAGTTGTAAAGAAGGAAGCGAAGTGAGACAATATGATAGATTCAAAGTCTTATGAATCCATTCAATACACTAGTTTCTACTAGACTGAGTCTAGATATTACTCTTTAGTTTGATGTTTGGCTGATTTTTATTTTATATATCTCAGGATTTATTTTGATAATTTTTTTGTGTGAAAATTATAGAATTTTCAAATTGAATTTTATTTCTACGATAATTAATTTACTCTTGCAATTTTGTGTATTTTAAATATGAAAGTAGATATAGGAGCTGATCGCAATAATAACAACATATACATGTTAAATGTTATTCTTTTTATAACATTTTGAAAAATTGAAATAAACTCTTAGTATTCATTTTTGAGTTTTAAGTTATGTTGACCACATTTATAGTATATAACATTTTGTAGTTTAAAAACTCTAATAAAATTAAGTTTAATTATAATTACTAATATTGAATGCTTAATAAAATAGAATTGTTACATAACTCATGAATTACTGACTAACTCCTAGACTACTTTTGCGATATTGGTATATATACGAATACCAACGTCAAAATGACTACAAATTTGTAATTTTAAAAAAACAACATTATGTTCAAAACAAGTGGTTTTTTAAGTCATCAATTATAAATTTAATATAATTCAAAATTGATTATTATTATTATAACTAAAAAAATTAAATATAAAATTATTCAAAATTATCTTAAGATTAATTAGTATTTTAGATTTAATTACTTCATGACAATTCAAGGTACATCATTATCATTATGAATGTCAATATTTTATATTTTAATAAAATTGTATTATACAACATATATGATATGCTTAACACACTAATCATTTATCATTTATTAAATACTTCTAACATTTGGATTATGGTGATTATTTTTTAATACTACTAACGAATTAAGTTAAATTTTGATAATTTATTGGGAATAACAAGGTAGAAGGTATTTGGATATTATTATAAAAATGCATAGGATATGAAACGCCAACTTTGTCGTACCAATGCTGCAGGCATGAAACATTGTTTTTTAGTATAATCTCTTAAACAAATAATATATTTTTATTTGCATAGAGATTTGAGATGGAAAGACGAGCCGTAACAGATAACGTGCAATACAATCAATTAACACCATCATTTCTCATCAAATAATAATAATTTATTTCTAATACGTAAGATTTTAAATTACTTTTTAAAAATATATTTTACTTTTAAAATATTATATTTTAAATATAAAAATTATAAAATATAATTAAGGGTTAAAGCACAGTGTTTGAATATTAAAATTATGTATTCTTTTTAATTTTGAAAAACTAGAATAGTTGTTTTAATCTAAAAGTTAAATTAAAAAAACTATCTTCGATTTGACAGGTTAAAAATGTAACTGGACCAACAATATTTTATTTAAAAATATAGTTTTTTTTATCAATTTAAATATTCAACCGTAAGACATAGCTCTGTTTCTATATCAACTAAAATACAAAGACAGTTGTATCAATAAATATTAATGAAGATAAATTATATTTTAATTATTTTTTTTACCACTTTTAATGTATGTAATTAATTATTTTATTTTATTTTTATTAATATATTTATTTTATTATTTTACCATCTAAGTTTTGTAACTATTTTGAAATTCAATAAGTCAGTTATAATAACAATTATAAAAATTAATTACATATAATAAAACTATAAAAATTATTTATTGTATAATTATTTTTTATAATTTTAATAAATTTTTTATTTTAATAATTATAATAAGAGATGTTTTTATTTTTTTCACCTAACAAAGGAGTTGACACACATATATTTTAAGTGCACTTTTTTTTTTACTAATATACAATAAACCAAAATAACGATTTAAAGTAGTAATTATTTTTTACGTAAAATTTACATTATATTGGTGAAATTTAATATATGCAGAAAGAAAAAAAAAACTAATTGCAAAATATTTAAGTCTTATATTTAACAGAATTCACCCTTTTTTATGTGGTAGAAGTTCGGCTACTTTTAACGGTAGGGATACACCTAAACTTAATAATTTTTTAAGAAATGCAATATTTTTAATTTTTATAGAATAGAAGAAAATTTTCATAACTTTAAAATACTTGATAAGCCATTTATCAGATTTATTTAAAGCATGATAATTGTTTTTTCAAAATATTAACAGTATAATGTTATATTTTATTTAAAAAAATTAATATATAGCATGACGTCTTCCTTGTACAAACCAGAGAGGATAATATATTATTTATTAGATCTCAATAAGAACTTATAAAATTAAACCATAAAAATAAAAGTGCTTTTAACAAAGTTTTCAATTTTAGTTAGGCATGGTTATATGTTTATAATTTCCCAATCTCACTCTCATGTAATATTTTTTTTCCATTATACAGATTATTTAATGTGAATGTTTATATATACATATATAAACTCAAATTCATAATAAAATAAATTGGAAACCAAACCCAAATTCAAAACTTCTCCCATCAAACCATATACTTACCTAAGAGGTGGTTTGGTCCTGCAATGAAACAGTTTTTTTCAAAGGGGTAACTTTAAATTGATTATGTTATCTTTTTTCACTTTAGTATAAAGGAAAAATGCATTTGTCCCCACTCCACAAATACTGTGAAGTACATAATGTGTAGAGCATCCCAATATCACATAACAAAAATGTCAAAAACTCAAACAGAAACACAAGCAAAGAATCGTTTACTTTTTTATTTCAGAGGCTTTGGGGGAACAATTTTTTCATACTCTTAGTTTACTGTGATGATGCTTTAAGAGACAGTGACTTGTTCTGAAATGTAACAGAATTAAAAGTGAGGATTTATGTGTGTTAAAGAGTGATAACTTGAGCAATGAAGTGCAGGGACCAATGGACCACAGAACAAAAACAGAGAGCGAATGAGAAGAGTAGTTCAGTAGTTGTAGTTTGAACGAGTAATGAGTTCATTTTTTGAAAGAGAAAAGAAAGAAAAGCAGAGGAAAAGAAGTGAGAAGAGATCGTTTCCCGTGAGTGAGTTGAGAGTTTGAAAGATTGCAATTATAAGTTTGTGTCGGTGCAAAAAGCACACGAGACTAGTACCGTTTCCTGTTGTTTCATCATCTTCATCATTCATCATCACACTTTCACACCACACAACAACAATTTTTTCACACCCTCTTATATGATATATAAATACACCATAAAAAAATGTTCTCTTACAAAATTAATTTTATATGAGCAAAAAATTTAACTTGGGAGTGTACTCACTTTGGACCACTTTTAGTTCCAATCCCAAAGAGACACTTGGTAACTTTTTCAATTCTTAGGTACACAACTATAATACAATTTTCACATACACGAATTTCGATATTTTCCGAACACAATTTAACAGATGCTATTTTTAAGTTTTTCAACGAATTTTGAGGACCACCATCTCCTTCAAATCTTCAATGTCATATGGGGGTAGTTCTGTCATGAATTTGTATTTAAACGTTACAGATTTTTCTTTTTTTATTTTTTTCATTTACGATACATTTGAAAATACGATAATATGTATAAATATTCTATATACTGTTTTGTAAATGATTAATTTCATATAATGATAATTATAAATACATATTGTTTTTAACATTACTGCCATGTTAATGGATGGGCCGACCCAATTTGAGGAATTTATTGATGGATGGGCAAGATGAAGCTGTGGAGTGTTAGGGCAGTTTCTTTATGCACCTCCATAAATTGTTCCCTGCCTTCTTACATTAAGAATTTTTTCGTATTTGTCCTAACTGGTAAGTAAAAATAATTTTCGTTAGAAGTAAAAAATAATTTACGGATTATACAATTTGAAAACTTAAAAATCATTACAAGTCAAATGGTTTTCAGATCATAAAATGCAAGATGTATTTTTATTTTCAACTCTCCGACTTTTGGAAGTTACTTTTTTACTTTTGAATTAAATTCAAAAACTATTTTGATTTTTTGATTGTACAATAACTTCGAGATTACATAATAATAATAATAATAATAATAATAATAATAATAATAATGCAATTAACTTATATGGAAGTGCACGGAAACATTTATGGAGGTGCAAGAAGAACCTACTAACTATTGGACAAGGTTGGTCCAAAAGAGTGTGGAATAAGCTTTTTCTTTTCCTTCTTTTTTTTTTTTTTCTTGGAGGGGCTGTTAAAAATCTGAATCATGAAGTGGAGTGTTTCTTTCTTGGTTATGTAAATATTTTTATAATATAAATGTCACGTCTCCATAAGCTCCATCATTTGTTTCACTATATCTTGAGTTAGTTAGAGTAAATTTGATAGAGGTAATAGGCTAATTACTAAGTTTATATTGATTTATACAAAAATATTTAATAAAAAAAGTCATAGAATAGTTTGTTTTATGAGTTTTTAATTTACATACTATACGTTATACTGACTAGTTTTTTTTTTAATTCTTTTTATTACTTCTTATATTTAATAATTTATAATCCTAATTTTTTTTATCTATTATTATATATAATAATACATGTTCTGACTCAACCCAAATTCGTCTGACAATATCATTAGGAATAACCAATGGCGGATCATTATTGTGATAAGTGGAGTCATGACTCCTCAAAAAAATTTAATTCTATTTTTTATATATGTTATATATTTTTTAAAATTATATTTATATATTATTATTTTATTTATATTAAATTTAATAAAATATTTTATTTTATCACCTATTTTATATATATATATATATATATATATATTGTATAAAAAATAAAATAAATACTAACTTGATGGACACCGGTTAATGAAGGGTAATAGGTTTTATTATTAGTAATGAGGTTCTTTTATAGTAAATAATTAAGAAATAATGAGAATAGACAGAAAGTTAAAGAGATATATTAAAAAACAAAAGATTGAAAAATACACAATATCTCTCATGAATTGAGGTTAATATCTTATTATAATTTATGTGTTTATGATTCTCTTATTAAGATGATTTTCTTAAATTAATTTTTTTTCCAAATTAGTTTGTATGATTGTAGGGATTATTTTATAAAATAGCCACTAACCCTAATTATATTTTTCCTGAAAATAGCAAATATAGATTATGAAAATTAAAATTTTTGTGTTTTCCATTGCATATGGTAAAATTTGTAGATTTTATGGATGTATCTTGGGTTCAATTACAAATTTCGTTGCACATAATGAATAACCTTGAATTGGATTAGAAATTAGAATACCCTCTATTATGTTAATTTAATGAATTAGAAAGATTATAAATTGGAAAATGCATATGAGAATCACTTTATGAAAATGATTGAAACAAAGAAAATGAAGATTTTTTTATTTAATTAGAAAAAATAATTTATATATAAAAAATATAATTTGGCACCCCTAAAGTTTTTGTCCAAGTTTCGCCACTAGGAACAACCATTGCGTTTCCGAGATTGTCCCTTTTGGAGCGTGGAGCTTCGTCACGGTTTTGTCTTTAAAAGACACCCCATAGGATAAAGGGAGGAAGGAGTATTTAAATTGTGGTTGACCTCGTCTCCTAAGTGATGTGAGACTTATTTAGTGTACCGAAACAAGCCCCCCAATTGAGGGCAAGGGGAGTTGTTGGTCCCCACAGACGGCGCCAATGTTCCGACCTGACTCAAGTTTGCTCTACAACATCATTAGGAACAACCACCGCGTTCCCGATGTATTGTCTGCTTTGGAGCGTCATGATTTTGTCCTTAAAAGGTGTCTCCGAAGGTGGAGGGAGGAAAGAGTATTTAAACTGTGTTTGACCTCGACTCCTAAGCGATGTGAGACTTATTGGGCCAGGTCGAACATTACCAACTGCCCTTTCCCATAAGAACAAACTTAACGATGTGCTTCTTCTTCTAATACTTAAAATCGTCCATCTCATGTCCAAAGGCAACCTTTCCCTCTTGTGAGCCCTTTAAGATCTGTCAACAACTTCTCTTTTACCAATCCAAGGAAATCACTATATATGGTCATAGGACTACACCTAATGACAACTCCTTAAAACCACTTGTGTTTGTATATCTCTAAACCCCAACATTGTCGGGTTGTAGAACCAAGTTGATTTTCTCAAATGTCGTTACATTGACATGTCCTGATATTTCCCTTTGTTATAACCCTTGAGGTCATCTCCTTTTAGAAAACTTGTAGTGTCTGATCCCAAACTTGTCTTTGAAGCTCCCTCAGTTCAAACACTGTTTTAGAACTCCAACATCTTCTCTCAACCTACTAACCCAAAACTTAGCTCATCGTTATACATCATCATTCAACAACTCCCTATCTCTGAGGCAAAAAGTTGTCTTAGAGGTCTCATCCAACCATCGTAAAGGTAAGCATAACAAGTTGACCTTGAATCTGCATTCCTCTATCACTATAGACACTAAACACAAACCTCAAATGCATAAACAAGCCAAACCAGGACATCTAGAGCAAAACTTCATCATTTACTGACAATAAAACCTTTCGTCTATCACCTTTCTTTCCCAAACCATTAGAATTAAGAAAGGAAAACAACCTCTGATCTAGTCATGAGTGTGTACCCTCATGACTTTATCAATATGTTTTTTGTTCTTAATACTTCAAGTTTCACAAATAGACTCCACTAAACTTGAATACTTAAACCCATAAGACATGACACCCACAACCCAAGTCTTCCTACAAATACATTAGATACGAAGAAATGTGTAGCTCCTTGTTGAAAACGTGCAGTGGAATGATTGGCGTTTGGACAAAAACCAAAGAGGGAGAGTGAATTGGGTTCTTAATAAAAATTATGCTTTTAAAATTTCCCCCTTTTAATATCAAAGTTCAATTAAAATTCTTTCTTTTATCTTAGTAAACATAATAAAATAAAGAGAGTAAGGAAGAGAAAATTGCACAAGGTATTTATACTGGTTCGGATCAAAATACCCTACATCCAGTTGTTAATCTCTAAAAAACGAGATTAACTCAATCACTAAAATAAATCACAAATACAATCACATATAAGAAATTTTAGGGCTTAGAAAACACCTCTCTTAAATTACACAAGGAATGAACACCTCATTCGAATCACACAAAGGATGATTGGCCTCTCCTAGCAACATCAACAACACTCAATCACTCAAGATCTCACTTATGAAAGTTATCGCTCTACCGACACTAGGTTTTTCAAAGTCTTCCCATAGAGAGGTCTCAAGTACTCTGATTTCTCTAACTTTTGTGTTTTTCAAATGAAAGCATAACACTTTATTTATAGAAGCCTATTTAGAAATTAGGTTTAGAATATGAAAATTTAAGTCACAATTGCCACAAATAATCGATTATCACAAAAACTTTTCTGGAAACATTTTTCTCGTTGTGATAATCTATTATTAGCTAGGATAATCTATTATCAATAGGTGATAGTCGATTATCACAGAGGTTTCTCTCAAAAGTCAATTTTAATTGAGATAATCGATTATCACTAAGAATAATCGATTATTCTAGTGAGTTTTACAAATAAATAAAATTCTCTTGATGCTCTACTACTTGGGTTTTGCCTTTTAACTCTTAACATACTAATTTAACTATTTTAAATAAAATACACATATTACAAGACTTAAACAACTAAACCCCTAAGTCTTCAATGTATCTCTTAAATCCGAGCATTCTTTTAAGTCTTCAATATTTTTCCATGCATCATCATCAAGTCTTCCATACTTCTTTATAAGTCATCATCATCAAAACTCCTTATTGAAGGAAGATGTTCATCTTCTTCTTTTTGTCAACACTCCTGAATCAAATAACACAAATACACTCTGGCCAAACAACAAGCAAGCATCTTATATAAGATTACCTAACCGTGTGGCTTTAGTACTCGTTATGGCGAATACCCTTCCAGTAGCTCTAGGTCTCTCCGCCGAAGGTATTTGAGATCGTGGTCCACCAACCACCTTCTTATTAGGACCCCTATTAGAAATGTCATCCAACAACATAATAAGAAACCACCTCTAGCTCTCTTTACACTCATTTTCCACAACAACAAAGGAAAGAGGAAAATATTGGTCATTTGGGTCCCTAACAACTGTCACTAACAACTGCCCACCATAACTGCTTTTGAGATGGCATCCATCAACACCTATGAAAGGTCTACAACCATTTTTGAAACATTTCTTGCACCCATTGAGACACATAAAACGTACCAAAACGTGGCTATAAAGTGGGTTGTGTTTGACTGATTTTAATCTTACATGTCGTTTCAACACACTCTCTTTGCAATTATGCTTCATAGTTATAAAGCAATGAATATTGCTTTTGACCATCCCTTTCTAGAATGTCCATGGCCATTTGTTTTACTTTCAACACCCTCCATATTATGATCCCAACACTATATGTCATCAATTATCTCATTTGTAATCATTTTCTCAAAATTCCTAAGTTAGTTCACAACAACTTTTGAGACTCAATCCTTGTTTGAATTCTGATTCCCAAAAACCCTACCACATGTATGCGCATCAACCAAGGTTTTCGCCCAAAATGTATGGCTTCCTTCAACTTTACTACATAAAATAAAAAAACCACACTTCTTAAGTAGCCCTCACTCTAATGTCATTATTCTTAACAAACATAATCTATTTACCATTTAAGAATGAATACTCCTTAAAAGCTTGTTTAAACTCTTTCAATGAACAAAACTCCATCCCCAATCTGAATTTGAACTCTCTTCCCATATCTAGAGCTTTAAAATAGGATGGCAATGCGGGGGGGGGGGAGGGGATGTGGGCCAGTCTTCAAGAAAATGTGCGGGCCATGCTAAGTATTTTAGCCCATTAGCCCGCTTAGGACTACCCCACTTAACCCGTAGCTTGTGTGGGCCAACGATAGGTTGATCCGTATTGGCTCGCATAACCCACATTGACTTAAATCTTTAAAATTCGATGCACCAACATAATACATTGTGTGTGTTTCTCATAAGCAAATTGTTCATTAGAGTTTTTTTCTCTAGTCCATACAAAAACAACTTCATTGTTTGTGTTTCTTACCTTGTTTTAATCTATGTCAAAGTCATTTTTATTTTCAACATACATGTACTTTGAAATTAGGAATTATAAAATTTGAATATTGCTTACATTTTTAAGAAATAGGCTTATAGATTTTTTTACTAATTTAATTAAATAGAAATAAGGTTATTAAAATTCTATACTTTGGTGAAAAAAATACAAAATAAATAATTTTTCATGTGAGTCACAGGCTAACACGCAAACCCGCGGGCTAAACATTATGCGGGGTGGGTTAGAGAAATGAGCCTGTATTTCTTATGTGGGGCGGTTTAGTTCAACCTCTTTGTAGGCCAAATGCGGGACAAGCCAACTCGCATTGTCATCCCTATTTTGAACATTGTATACTTGTGAACACCCTCTACTTCACACTCCATATCACTATCTAATTCGTTTGTATTGTATCTGTCATTTATTTCATGATTGTCACCAAATTGGTCTGTGTCAAAAGCACCAACACCTGCACTAGCCGAACACTTCATTTTTTCTTTTTGCTTTCCTAATATTTTTCCACCTTTCAAGTAAATCTCTTTTGTCCACGCATGATGTATCGTCCTTTCTAAAACCATCATCATCATCATCTCTGTGTAGTTTTTCTTCACTTTCATCTAACCCTTCCTTCCTAAATTCAACTCCTCTCTTATCACCAATGTCATCACCACCGTTGACATCCCCATCAACTATACTAGCAACCTCATTCTTAGCATCCGTAGCTTCAACCTCCACATCCTTATAATTCAAAACAACAACCTTCATCACCTCATCATTCACATCAACAACCTTCACATCCTTATCATTCACAATAGCAGCCTCAATCACCTCATCATTCACATTAGCAGGCTTTACATCCTTATCATTCACAAGAACACTCTCCACCACCTTTTCACTAATGACAATTATAGCCTCCACATCCTCCTCATTCACAACAACAACTTCCACATCCTCTTGAGCACCACCCTCAACACCACCTTACGACTATTTAACAAAATCAATTGTATCAGGTGTACTCACCACATGTTCAACATAAATCTCCACCCCCTCTTTCTTGTTTCTACATATTCAGACAATTGTAGTTTATCTCTATCTACAACAAGAGGCCTTAAATCTTTATCCATCCCACCTCTCTTTGGCTTCCACCACAATTTCAACTTCCATCATATTTGAACTCCTCTTTCGATATCGACAATGCTTCGAAGTAAGATCACCTATCATGATCCACTCCTCGCACAACAGTTTTGTTCCACACCCTGGTAAAGCGAAAACCTCCACCTTAAATGTTTCAAATTTTCCCATGTGAAAAAATAAAATTGAAAAACCCATTTGCGGCAAAAAATAACACATTAACGACAAATGTCACCAACATATTCATCACCTACGTCGTCAAACCAACAAAAACCCTAAATGAAATGAATAGAAACATTACCTTTGTCTTTAACACATGATTGCTTCGTCTTCACCATGAGAATCCTTCGTCCCAAGCAAATATCCCTTTCTCTATAAGTCGTGATTCCTTTATTGCCAACCTAACTTTGTCAAGCACGCAAAAAACCATTTGTAAGTCGTGATTCCAACTCTGGTTGCTTGCAACCCACCTCCGGTCATCAAGCCATTTCACAATTTTCTTCTCATTCACAATGCTCACAATTTCAATTTTTCACATTTCCCTCACAACAGACCTCGCGTTTTTGTGTTAGAAGATTAATTTAAAACTTATTATTTATTTATAAAAATGTAATGTTTGAATATTTAAGTATATCACCATGAGATTCAAACTCATTACTTAACTAGGTAAGGATTGTTAAAAATATTATTATGTATTTTTTTAAAAGGGTTGGTATTTCTCTAATACTTTAAATTTGGTTTCGATATTTAATGTTTTTTTTTCTCATTTTAATAGATAGCATAACAAAATGAGAAACATAAATTACGAAAAATCAACACTAAAACAATAAAGAGAAAGATAAAAATTAAATGTTGTAGATAAAGTACAAAGAAAAAACAAAAAGAACCACATTAAAAAAAATAACTTATAAATAAAGGATAATCTACACCATTCAAATGACAAATATTTCTCCAAAAATAAAATGACATACATTCCACGTTTACTTGATAAATAATGTATGCAAGTAATATACAAATGTCATTACTTAATCCTACTTCATTAATTATTTTAAGAATTATTATTATTTATTAATTCTTAAAAATTTAATTATACTTCTTTAAATTTTGCATGAATTGAATATTATCATAGAATTATAAATATTGTAAAAATTTATAATATAATATATTATAAACTTTTAAAAAATACAGATACACATGGACGATAATTGTGTAGATTCTCCTTTAATTTGACATAATAAATACATTTGAGTTTATTTAAAAACTAGAAATATATAAAAGTATAATTTATAAAAATGGTAAATAATACTATCTTTATGAATAAAAAATAAAAAAAATTATCCAAAAAAATTGCCTAACTACATCGAGTACCAGTCATTATCACACTTGTTGAATTAAGGACATGCATGCCTAAATATCAGCCTAAATCCTGGAATCAAGTACAACATCTAATTCAAGTTGTCATTCACTGTCCTAGAGATATTTGTTCAACTCTCTTAACACCGTTACAGGGATTTAGAAAAAAGAGAGGATATATTTAAATCATAAATAGTTAAATATATGGTCAGATAAATTATGCATATTTTAATTATTTTCTGCTTAATTAAATGTTTTAAACACATCCTTCAATGAGATTGAGTATATTTTAATTTTCTTTTACATAATTTCATGTTTTCAAACACATCTTTTAATGAACTTGTGGTAATCCAAAAGTTTGGACCAATGAACTCAATATTGGGTTCACGTACGAATGAACTCAATGTGAATTTGGTAAACATGCATATTTCATAAAACTTATTTTGATGAGTTTATCTAATAAATGAAAATTTTCATATACAAAAATAAAGTTAACATCTTTCATAACTAAAAATAGTTTATATCTAAGTTAAGATAAATTTAAATATTTATCAGAAATTATGTAAATGAATTTCTGCACATTCATTGTACATAAATTGTTTTATGCTTTTATTAGGGGTGATTATGGATTAGATTTTTAATGATCTAATCCAAATCTATTTTTTCAGAAAGATTGAATTTTTTTAAAATTTAGATCCAAATATTTGGATCAAGCTTAAATCCAGATTCAAATATTTGGATCAAGTTCAAAATTCAAAATTCATTTTTCATAAAATAAATTTAAATTAAATTTTCTAAAACTTGTGTCCATATGGCCGACACCATAGAATTTGACAGATTTTTTGTCGGGGCCAACGAGGCCAAATTTCACCATGGGATGGACTTGGCTTACCTTCGGTCGGGGTCAACTCAGTCAAATTTTGTTTAGGGTCAACTCGGCCAAATTCGATCGAATTTCGGTTGAGGACGACGTGACCAAATTTGGGCCAATGTTGACTCGAAAAAATTTTAGTCGAGATCGACTTGACTAGATTTGACCCAATTTCGGCAAAAGCCAATTTTGCCTAATACGACCAAATTTTGGTTAAAGCCGACTTGGCCAAATATGGCCACATTTGGGCTAAGGTCTGATCAGTCAAATTTTGGTTAGGGTTGACTTTCTAAATTCGTTGGTCGGGACCGACTCGACTGAATATGGCCAATTTCCGATCACAACCGACTCAGTTGAATACAGTCAAATTTCGTTCGGGACTTACTCGATCGAATACGACTAAATTTGGGCAAGGGTCGACTCAACCAAATTTTGGTCATGACCAACTCAACTGAATTCGGCCAAATTTAGGTCAGGACCGACTTGCCTGAATATCACCAAATTTTGGTCGTGATCGACTCTGCCGAATACGACCAAATTCAGATCTTGACCAACTCGGTCAAATTTTGGTCGAGACCAACACGACCGAATTTTGACCGGAGCCGACTTGACTGAATTCGGCCAAATTTCGGTCGTGGCCGACTCGGTTGAATACAGCCAAATTTTGATCGTGACCGACTCATTTGAATACGACCAAATTTCATCGTAGGTCATCTCAGCCGAATACATCCAAATTTGGGCCAGGGCCGACTCGACCAAATCTTATTCGGGGCCAACTCGATTGAATTCTACCAAATTTTGACTAGAGCTAACTAGGCTGAATATAACCAAATCTGGTCGCGATTGTTTCGACCGAATACAGTCAAATTTTGTCTAGGTCGACTCAGCCCAATGCAGTCAAATTTGGGTAGGGATGAACTCAACCGAATACTTCCAAATTTTGTCCAGGATCAGCTGCGCCAAATTTCGATCGGGACCGACTTGACTGAATTTGGCTGAATTCGGCCAAATTTCGTATAGGATCACGCCAACTCAATCAAATACGACTAAATTTGGGTTAATCCGTCTCAACATTTAACCTAACCAAACCAAAAATATAAATTGAAAATTTGTATTGGATATTTTAGATTATCCATTTTGAAAATCTAGATTTAGAGAATGAATATCCAATCTATAAAATATATAAAATGTAGATCAAATTGATATCCAGGCCAATAAAATGAATTTTAAATAGATTGAATTTTTAATAAAATGAATATTAAATGGATTAAATCATAGAAAAAGTAAATTAAATGATGAAAATTGGATTTTTGTCTTTTTACTATTTTGTAAATTCTAATGGAGTAGTTGGAACGAAAATGATGATAATTTCCTACAAAAATCATTTAACAACACAATTTTTACTTTTATTACGTCACATGTTTTATAACAAGAAAAAAAACTTTTTCTATCATTGTTATAGTCAAGAGCAAAATCGTACTACATAAAAATAAAATAAATCAATAGCAAGTACTTGTATTAGAGTTTAAACAAATTTATTTTAAAAGAGGGATTTGTTCCTTTCAAACATGCAAATTCAACGTTGTTATAATATATCTTAATTATATAAGTCTCAAATTGATTATCAAAGCATGACCAAATCAATTGCAAAAATTAATGTGGATAAACTTTGCAGAATTTTATCAGCTTGAAGATCCATATCACAAAAGTATAAAATATTTCAACATGTCATTTAATACGTTTCGAAAACGTCAACGTATTACCAAAACAAATCCCATAGCGCAATTTGTAGACAAAGAATATTAACAAAATTAGGGTGTGAACTTAGATATATGAGTTTGGGAATAGCAACTCCGATTGGGCCTTCCTTTGTACACGGTCTTCGTTTAACCGGTGAGAAAGAAAACGTTTCCCCTTCTGCAGGTCTTGCTTCAGATCCCAATTTTCCAACACATTCTTCCCTTGGTCATGAATAATACCATTGCTTCAACCCTCCAACTTCATTCTCCTTCACCTTCCTTCAGATTCCGCAGATAGAGCCGCACACGAAGAGACACAACTTTCTCTCTCTCTGCATTATGGATTCTCCCTTTCCGCTTCTGCTTCTGCTCTTCCTCTGCCTCTCTCCCATTCCTTCATTCTCCATTGAGAATTTCCACCAAGCGTGAGTATTGCTTAATTCTCCATTCCTTTCGCTTTCTGCCATATTCAACTTCTATTCAGCTCTCTTTCCTATTTCCGAGATCTGAGCCTCCAAAACTTTGTTTTTCTTCACCTTTTAGATCCTTGATATGCTTACATTGTTTTCCGCAATGCTAAAACTGTTTCACACAAACAGGAAGGGTGATGGCAGGGATTTTTGCCAGTAACGTGTGAGATATGTTGATTGTACGTTGACTTGTAGGCATGCTGAATAATTCAGAACACGAATATAAGGAAAAGAGACACTACAGACTTGTGGCCACAACGAGAGAGAGAGCATTTTCGAATTTGTGCTTTCCCTCAGATGTGTGTTGATATTTGTAGATTTAGTACGGTGTTGTTTTCGCATTAGAGTTGTGCCAACGATAACGTGCACTGTGTGCGTATATCCGTTTGGAGTATGGGACTCGTTTGTTGTTATTATTAATGATTTATGCATGTAGTGAACAACTTTCTTTGATCTATTGTTATTCTTTGTCTGTTCCCAAACGTGGTTTTAGTGACCTTCTCTAGGGCGTTGTACTGCTGAGTTTCTTTCTTTTCCTTATGTGGAGTGCGTTTTTAATTTTGGTTTCACGTTGTGGGGAATTTTACTTATTCTTGCCATTTTTTGTATGCGCAGCTTTCCCATTGTGGAACCTGATCCTGGTCACACAAAACTTCGTCTTTCAAGAGAAGGTTTGGAGGCTATCGAGAGAATAACCAACCCCATTGCTGCAGTGGCGGTATGTTTTACTGAAACTGTAAAGCTTGCTTTATCTGTGTTTTAGACTTACGCCTGCTGTTTATGCGGATGAGTGTCATCCTTGTTGACAATTCCTTACTACTGTGTTTGTCACATAAGGCTGATAAATATGTAAACATTTGATCTATTTTGTTTGTTCTAACACTTGATAGGCAGCAGTAGGCCGTAGATTCTACTTGAAACATGAATGTAATGTTAAAGGCATTTGGCCTTCTGCACTTGATACAGAGTGTGGTCATATAAAGATATTTGAATGAATTAATCTTTTAAGAATTATTCCTGTACAAGTGTTTTTCTAAGTGTGGATGTTTTGATATTTCATAAATTAAGATGATCATTTCCTTCCCTATAAGATGAGACAAAAAAACTTCTCAAGAGATTAAAATTTATGGAAGGTTCAAAAACTACACATGTTGATGATCCAGTCTCTCCCCGCCTCCATATGCTGTGAGTCTTGATATTTGTTCCCTAAACTATTTTCAGTTTTACACTTCGTCTTCAAATCCGGACCATCAGGTCATATTATGAGAGGAAAGGACAAAATCAATTATGTTAAGATCCTCTGTCGTTCATGTAGGGTCCATCAATTTTGCTAGTGTCTCTCTCTTATGACATGGACATGGACATGAGTACCTTACATTACCCTCCCATCTTAGTAAGTAATGTGAGAGAATCGTAATCATTTATCTTTTCAAGAGTGTTTAAATAGTTTAAATGCTAGGTAAGTGTAAGTCTACCAGTTCAGGAGTGAAGCCATATTTGTCATTTTTCATTCCTTTCCCCTCATTGTATTTTTGTCTGTGATTGAATTGTTTTATTGTGTTATAGTTTCACTATAGGAACCTATATAACTGCTTCCTAATTGATAATTATTTTAATGTTATTGGTAATCACACAACATCAATTTTTATTAGTGATTCATACTGAAGTAAACTTGCGCAGTATTGAAGAAATGTTGTTAATTCACTGTCTACCTCTTTATGGGCTCAGCTTTTATCTTTTTATGGTTCTTTTTATCAGGTGATTGGGCCGTATCGTTCTGGAAAATCTTTTTTGCTTAATCAACTTCTCTCTCTTTCTTGTTACGAAGGTGTATCTTTTATAGCTACTAGATTTTTCCCACAATACCCATATTTTGGGATTGTTTTGGAATATATGTTTGGTTGAAAGGTTTAACGTGATATTTTTATTTTGCTAGGATTTGGTGTTGGGCACATGCGTGACACCAAGACAAAAGGTAGGTAGAGATTGCCATTTTTCGTATGATATACTTAATTGGATATAGTATTTTGAAATATATTTTTAATCTTTTGGTTCACTCGTTCAGGAATATGGGTTTGGGGAACACCTATAGATTTGGACATTAATGGAGTAAGAACTTCTGTCTTTTACCTTGACACCGAAGGATTTGAAAGTGTGGGGAAGTCCAATGTATATGATGATCGGTAATTGCTTTTTGAGCATGCATGCTGTTTTCTGTGTTGAATGGTATGTGTGATTTTTTTGTTGACTTTCTTTTGCAGGATATTTGCTCTGGCAACTGTCTTGAGTTCTGTGCTTATATATAATTTGCCTGAGACGGTTAGTAATTGCTGTCATCTCCCAATTTCTTGTTTATTGCTGGTGTTTATCATGTAATGTCAAATGCACAACAGAATTGGTATCAGGGATGCTTTTAAAGCGAGGATACTGAGTATGGGTTGGAGAAAGGATTTGGGAACCCATGAAATTGAAGCATGTGCACTCATTAAATTTATATATTAATAATTTGATGACTGATTCTAATATTATAAATACTCCTATGATGTACTAGATTGGTTATATTTAGGGTTTTACAATGTTTAGACTTCTGTAGATTTGCTAGGATTTCTAGACACCTAATAAAAACTAAAGCTAGAAATTACCCAGTTCCCAAATATTAGCTGTTATTTTGAATATATACTGTGTTGAGAACTATATTGATAATTAGTTAGTTTGAACTTTGGGCAATGTACATTTAAGTACAAGAGGGAAATACTTTGAAATACCAGAGTGAGAGAGAGAGAGGTGTCTTTCTCTCCTTCCTTCTTGGCTTCCGGTTTTGTGACTTCTAACCAGGTATCTCTGTTCACCCATTTTTTGGCCCACTTTCATCTACAAATTACCTTATTCCAATGTGGGCAGAATAAATATACCTGGTATTTACAATTCTAAAAATTTGTAACAAATTGGGCATTGCACCTTCTGTCTGAACGATTGAGAACAGATAAGTTTTTTGTTTTTGAATAAAATGTTCTGATATCAAGTTTCAACTTGTTAGAAACTGAATAGTCTTGAACTCTTCAATTTTAGGTCAGACTGAAATGTTAATTTTGTGTGTTCAGATACGTGAAGCTGACATCTCTAGACTCTCTTTTGCGGTCGAGCTAGCTGAAGAATTTTATGGGAGGTCTGCATTTTGATAAACTTTTTGTTTGTTATTGATAATTTTATCTTGAATTATCAATGCTGCTCTCCCTGTCCCTTTAATATTGCTCTGTAAAACCACTTCTTTTGGGGTTAAGTCATAGTTACTAACTTGTTTGTTTAATTTGCAAATTTTTCTCATCCTAAATATGCAACTCCTGTGTGTTGAACAGAGTGAAGGTAAGCCAAGGCCTTAGAGTTGTTATCTAATATTCCTTTCTTTGTATTTTTTTAATGCAAACTTTGTCATTGATAAATTGATTTATATTTGAATGTTTGGATATTTTATAGGGTCAAGATGTTGCATTTGAACCTGCTAAGCTGTTATGGCTCATCCAACGTGATTTTTTACGTAAGTTAACTTGGTACAGAAATTGGAGACTTAGAGCTGAGGGAAAAACTTGCTTGAGAGTCAGCAAGTCAGGCTTGTAATTATATAATTACAATAAGACAAGATAGATCCCAAAAAATATGGAAAGAGTTATACATAATCAGGAAAATATTCGAGCCTAATTATGTATACAATGAAAATTAAAGGAGATATTTACAGCAAACAACAAATATTCTAACATCTCAGTATTCTCAGCCTTTATCAATCAAATTTACAAAGAAACTTGGTCCAATCTCTTACATCCCATATAATCTCAAGATAGTCCTTTAAGTTGGTGCATATAAGTTGCATACATCTAACTTGCTATGTATGTAAGACATTCTTTGCCTGTCAAGAAATTTGTAGTTTAAGCGGGTTGATAATTGGAACTAATAAAAGACATAATGGGATTAATCCAATTTTGTTTTATTTTTCTTGTGAAACAATACGAGTAGAAGCAATTTGCATTGTGAAAGGAACTTGGGTATTATAGGGTGTTCAAGTCCCACATTGAGTTGTATGGGATGCTCGGTAGAGTATTTAAGTGTTTGATTCTTCTCTCTTTATAGCTAGCTTTTGAGGGTGAGTTGCTCTTGTGCTTGGGTACTTGCTAATGGATATTGGAGCTGGTTGTCGGTGTCTAGCAAAAAGCTATCTATCAAGGGTTTTGATTAGTGTCATATAGTGAAAGCTGTCGAGATGTCAGCTCTTATGGGTGATGCTATGATAGGAACTTGGGTATCATGGAGGCCCAAGTCACTACTGGCAAAGCTAAAGACGAGTTGAGGATTCTGCTCTTTCTTGTGAACTTAAACCGAAGGAAAATTAGTTAGAATTTGGTTTTGGATGGTTCATAATTCTTATGATAGCCATGAAAAGTGTAGCTCGTGCAAATATTGTCTAGCTTTTCCACAATCTTAGATAGTTGATAATTGGTCATAAGGAATTTATATTCACCAATTACATACTGAGTCTATTGAAATATGGTGGAAGTCCATTTTCAGTCTTGTAGAGGGTGGCTAGGTTGAGAGCAACAACACAGCTGCTGGGTTTTACTACAATGAACACTTCATGATTTCTTTCCTTTCATAGCACATGGTTTTACAACGAATCCTTTGGTATTTTTGAATCAATGGACTGCCACAAATGTGACAAGTTGACAGTCAGCTCGTCCCATATTCAGAATACATAACCATGGAAACATTCTAGCCACAACGAAATATAACAAATGAGATTATTAATGGGAATCAATAAATAGTTGAACATAGCCTCAGCTTGTATCAATCATGTCCACAACGAAATCTCACAGGCAATGTCACATAATTTAGATAGAATCTGAAGAAGTTAATTAATAATTTTGTTACTCCTGTTTTATTTTCTATGACACGTCTTTTATCCCTCTTGTTCCCGGTCACCAATCTGCCATCCCATTAAATGCTTGAGTTAGTAATGGATTGTAGGCATCACATACCTTGTTACTGCACTTGTCAATTATTAGAGACATAATAAAATCATTCACAAGTCTTCACCTCACATATTAAGCTTTAGGATTGTTGGTCCTTGATATGATGTTAGAGCTTTTGATTAAGTAGCCAAAAGTTTGATCCTTGCAATCCATTTTTGTTTGAAATAAAATTTGAGTTTCGACATATGGTAAAAATAGGCTTGTGAATTGACTTCTTCTAGCTCAAAGTGCTTGCGTAAGCAGCCAGTTATATGTGAATGGACAAGAAATGTGATATTTTCCTTAATTGTCTACAGAAGGGAAATCGGTCCAAGAAATGGTGAATGAAGCTCTCAAAAGAGTCCCCAATACTGATGGTTTGTTTACACCACTTGTTTGCATAAAATTTACTTTTTCCATGGCATGGGTTTCCATTTGTTTTAAATTCATTGATCTGATGGAAGGTTTTCTTACTACTTAATTGCAGGGAACAAAAATATTGATGTGGTATTTTATCTTCTAAATTCAGTTTCCAATTATCAGTAAAATAGTACAGTCTGGGATTGAATATTTTCTATAACACTAAAAGTCAACTCCATCAGGTCAATCAAATCCGAGATTCATTGGCTGTTATGGGTGACAACAGCACTGCCTTTAGCTTACCGCAAGTATGTCCGGTCCCTTTGTTCAAATTTTCTTTGATTCCCTTCTTTTTCAACCCAAATTTGGTGTTCCTTATCTTGATTTCTGTTATATGGAGCTATGAGCGTAAATAAAATGGCATGAAGATGGAATCTATTGTAGTTATATATTAACTACCCTATTGTACGTCATATATGTGGCAAAGAAAAATAACAATGTTTTAAGTTTATCTGACAGTAACATGTTGCCTGTGTGGTTTTCTTCGAGCTATCACAAGAAAAATCTCGCGTATTCTGCTGTGGACACTATTGTCTTCTCATTTCAATGTCTTGATTTAGGATTTAGAAGATAAACTTACAAATGATATTAGTGTCCAAACTTGGACCATTAGGCGCATAACCATTTTTCATCCCTATTGTGTTATCTTCTGCTTAGTTCTGAAATGTATTTGAGGAGCACCAGTGGCAGGTTAAGCCTATAAGGCATAAAGGCTGAGTTCTTTATTTGTATTGTTATTTAACTGCTCTCTTTATTAGGATTGTGTCATTGGGAAAAACCTTTGGCTTTTTTGGTCATGAAGAATGATATTGTAGTATTGGAAGTAGTTTATTTCTGACAAACGAGTTTAGGTGTTTTCTCAATTAATAATTATATATAGTTTTTTTTTTTATTCACCTGTCTGGCATAGTAGTTGCCATCTATGTATGCATATTTCTTGATGGAAAGTTTATGAATATGTTATGTAGTCTTTAATTTTGATAAAACCATTTCTGAATTGATATATCTAATCGTCGAGGCTTGATGTTAACAGCCACATCTTCAGCGGACAAAGCTTTGTGATATGAAGGATATGGAGCTCGATCAATTATATGTCAAGAGAAGGGAGCAATTGAAAGAGCTTGTTGCTAGCATAATCTCTCCAAAGATTGTACAGGGAAAGACTCTAACTGGAAAGGAGTTTGTCTCCTTTTTAGAGCAGGTACTTCATTTTGGATGTTCCTATTAGAGGAGAGAGTAATAACAAATTGATCATAATTGTGTATGGAGTGAAGTATCAAAATATTTACAGAGTGTACACGTTTCTTTTAATAATAATCAATGGAGAAACTTTAAAGAAGACTCTGCATGTTCTTCGATCTCGTAATTATTGTACAATAGAATTTGCAGATCAATTACGTAGGACAAATGATGGCTGAATCATTCATTGTGATATGCTTCTCTTTTCATCCTTTATGTAATTATTGGTTTTCTTAAAGAGAATGAATCAATATGTGAAGCAGTTATACTTCAAGTTTTTGAATGTCTTCTGCAATTGTTTTCATTGGTGAGAGTATAATTAATTTATTCCTAATATTTTTCTAAACTTGACACTTAACGAGGTGCTCATATTTTACCGTTTTCTCTTTCTCTTACAAGAATCTTTATTTTGTGAGTATTTCACTCGTCATTTCTATTATGGTCAGATTTAGATTAATGATTAAATGAATTAATGCTTTTGATGTGACTTCATTCTGTGAATCTCCATTACACCACTTATTTTATCTTTTCATATTTAGATACTTGAAGCCTTGAACAAAGGAGAAATTCCATCAACAGGCTCTCTCGTTGAGGTTTTCAACAAGAATATTCTTGAGAAATGTCTGAAGTTATACAGTGAAAAGATGGCAACGGTAGTTCTACCTCTTACTGAGGAATCTCTGCAAGGGGCCCATAATAGGACTAAAGATGAAGTCCTGCAAGTTTTTGATCAGCAGCATTTTGGTCGTCACCATGCAAAGAAATCAGTTGTGCAGCTGGATGAAGAAATCCAACAGGTAGCGTTTGAATTATTATAGTAGGCTGAAGGCTCAAAATATCCTTGGTTTATTTCTGTTATTGAAGTTGTATTAGCAAAAGCTAGTTCAGTGGTTTTCTCTGTCAAATGTATTTTATGTTTTTAGTTTAAAATGGTTCTTTCCAAAATTAAATGAATTAAGTTAATAAATAAATTCTCTTTACTGGTATTTTATATGTTTGGAAAATAACAAAGATCTTGTGGGCTAATTGAATCTTATCATAGCGTGCACAGTGGTAGAGTCAGAACAGTGAGATTGTAAGGAATTGTACCTAGTAAAATATACCATATTAGGGTTATACTTGTTGATTTGGTGACTCTGGACATTTGCTCCGCTCTTCCCTGATCCTGGAATTCGAATCTGATGATTTAAACTTAAAATTTGTTGGGGATAATTATGCAGGTGTATAAGCATGTTGTTGTGCAAAATGAGCTTCAATCTTCAAAGCTGTGTGAAGGTCTGTACACCAGATGTGAGGACAAAATGGATCAACTTCAAGTTCTCAAACTTCCTTCCTTGGCAAAATTTAATGCAGGTTTCCTGCAATGCAATAATAGTTTTAAGCATGAATGTGTTGGACCTTCGAAAGCAAAATATGAGCAACGCATGATGAAGGTCTGATAAATTAACAGTGTTTTTTTTTCTCTCTAGTTTATCACTTGCGGGGGTTATGTTTGTCATTATTACCTTATGTATTTACTTGAACATCGGAGTTTAAGGTGTCTTATCTCAGTATACAAAAATAATTAATTTCATGTGTCTGTCTGTATCACTCTATTACCTGCAAGGCTTATTCTTTGTTATTATTACCTTTTGTATTTAACTTAACGTTGGAGTTCACAGCCTCATCTCAGTACGTAAAAATGATAATTTCGTATTTTCTGTCAGTCTGTGTCTCTATTCTTAGTGTAGGTAACAGTATTCCTTATATATTTCAAGTTGACCAGTTTGGCCATATTGGGCTTACTTAACATTAAAAATGGAACTATTGCAATTCTCCACGGAGTAACTAAATTTTGCTAATTCTTAATTTCCCTGAATGAGAGATTGGTTCAAATTCTTATGTTTTTTGTTGTAACTAATGGCTATGCAGATGTTGGGGAAGTCTCGGTCTCTGTTTATAAAGGATTACAACCAAAGACTCTTCAATTGGTTGGTGGCCTTCTCTCTAGTTATGGTAGTGATTGGCCGCTTTTTTATAAAATTCATTTTGATTGAAATTGGAGCATGGGCACTCTTCATATTTTTGGAGACATACACAAGAATGTTTTGGTCAGCAGAGGCACTTTACTATAACCCAGTTTGGCATTTCATAGTTGCAACTTGGGAAACTGTGGTTTACAGCCCTGTCCTGGATCTTGACAGGTAATTTGAACCTTTTCCTTTGCCTCCTCGAATTGAATTTATGTCAAAACCTTTGTATCAGTTGCTATTAAAATCCACTTTAGATATGATTGGTTAGTGTTAAATTTCTGCATTTCATTCATGCTAATGAAAAGTTGAAAGCAAGAAACCTAGGGGTGATAGAAAACATGTAAATGCATTAGTTTCACTTTCTTTTGCCCGAATTCCACCTTAGTTCGATTTTTCTATACATGATAATTGTTATTAAAAGTAATCTGTTCCATGCTTGTCTTTAACGATGATCACCTATCTTGTTTGAGTTTTTGTGCAATGATGGTATATTTGTATTGATATATAATACTTTTGGTGATAAAAACAGATGGGCTATTCCTATAGGTGCAGTGCTGTTTTTGTTTATTCTTTATTGGCGGTGTTTTGGGAAAAGGAAACATGGTTCCCAGTGGCTATTACCTTTATACAGAAACAATAAAAATGGTTCTAATCGACCACGAACAGACTAAATCTGTGATGATGGTTGCAGTTAGCGGCGTGTTTCAAGAGTTTGGCATGCTGCTCTGCAATTTGTTGTTCTATATGGCGAGCTATTTATTTTATTTTTACTTGGAGCTCGCTGGCCCCTTCATCTCGAAAAGGTTCTTCTGCCGACTGTAAAAAAAGGTGAACCGAGGGTGACTGACCTCTAAAGTAACTTCTACGACTTTGGCCCCTCACAGATGTTCTTTGTTGCCACAATGGCACTGTATCTGATTTTATTTCTGTATCATTTCCCAATTACTTATATAGGATTGTAGAGTAAATTACATGTTATATACAATGTGCTGTGCCACAATCATGTGTTGTCGTGTAAACTGGTAAATTTAAAGTAGAAAGGAAAAAATGTTTATTCTTTTTTCTTGTTTGCAGTTGGTAAGTAAGCGATCCCTGATATCACAACGTACTCGGGGGTTTATCCACGTTGCGGGATGGGGAATACCTCCACAGTTACATTCTTTTTGATGTTAGTAATTCAATACTGTAATTTCTGTAAAACTAGCATTAATGGTGTTATTAAATAAAAATCCTATAATATATATATATATATATATATATATATATATATATATATATATATATATATATATATATATCATGCTTTAATGTTAATATTGTTTACAACTAAATATTGATTTGATATTTAAAGGGTTAAATATGTTTTTTGTTTCTTGATTTTTGGTGAAAATTAAAATTAGTCTTTTTTCAAAATTTTAGTTTAATTTAGTTTCTTAATTTTAAAAATACATGAATTTAGTCTTTTTAATCAAATTTTATTAAATTTATTTAACTTTTCAAACAGTTAAAGTTTAAATATATCAAACAATACAAAGAACTAAAATGTTATCATTAAAAATGTTTGAAATGTTAAATTATTTAGGAATAAAACAATAAAGGAAAAACTAAAGGAGGGAAAAATAAATGATATAAGAATTTAATGTGGTTACGATGTGTATGCTTACGTTAAATATTTTATTTTTGTGTGTATCTCAAGTTTTACATAGGTTGCTTGTATAGCAAAATAGATAGATAACCACTTCTTATAATACTAAGCGATGTGAAATTAAATCAAGCACTATAATATTAACAATTCTTTCACTTGGAGTTTGATTTACATTACCATCTAGTATAGTAATTTCATCATCAATTTACTTGAAGCTGAGGCAATGCAAAGCCTCAACTTATTTGTTGGGATAGTCTTGGTCAACATATCAGTTGCATTCTTTACACTTGGAATCTTCAACATAAACAAGTCTCCATCATATATCAGGTTTCTAATAAAATGATACTTCAATTCAATGTGCTTGCATCTAGAATTAAAAATTAGATTTTTAGCAAGACAAATAACACTTTGACTGTCATTGAACAACGGAGAGTCAACTTCTTTTAGAAGGTTCTTTAACCACATCATCTCCCTCGTTGCTTCTGAGATAACTACATACTCAATTTTAGTATTTGAAGGGGAAACTCATCCTTAAAGTTTATACTTCCAACTAATAGTTGTAGCACCCAATTTAAAAGTGTAACTTGTTGTGCTCTTTCTACCATCCAGATTAGCTCCCAAGTCTGCATCAAAAAACCATTGTAAAGTGAGATTACTTCTTTTAAAAGACAAATGCATATTTGAAGTGCCCTTCAAATATCTCAATATCCACTTCACACCTTCCCAATGCTTTTTTTTCTGGATTTGATAAAAACCTATTCACAACTCCCAGTGCATGTGCCATGTTAGGTCTGGTGTAAACCATAACATACATTAAGCTCCCTATTACATGTGCATATGGCACTTTAGACATGTGACTTTCTTCTTCCTCTGTCTGAGAAGATTGTCTTTTTGAAAACTTTAAGTGAGTTCCTAAAGGTGTATTCTTGGTTTTAGCATTTCCAACATTAAATCTACTGAGCAAATTTTCTATATATTTTTTCTGAGATAAGTTCAGAATACCTTCGGATCTATCCCTAGAGATTCTCATACCAAGAATTTGCTTGGCTGGACCAAGATCCTTCATTTCAAAATTTTCTGATAATTGTTTCTTCAGTCTGTAAATTTATGCCATATTAGCACCAACAATCAACTGCTCTAGATGAAGATTTTCTACAACTAGTATACTCTAGATAACTTTGATGGTCCTCTATTTATGGATAGGTTGTTGTGTTTATTGCGTTTGCCCAAAATACCTTGGGTAATCCTGATTGAATTGTCATACATCTTACTATCTCATCTAAGGTTCTATTCATTCTTTCTGCCACACTGATTTTTTCTGGTGCCCTTGGAACTATCTTGATCATTCTGATCCCATTCTCTAAACAAAACTCTTTAAATGGACTACTGCCATATTCTCCTCCATTATCAGACTTAAAACATTTAACCTTTAAACCTCTTTCAGTGTCAACCTCCTTTTTCCACCTTTTAAACACAAAAAACAAATCATATTTATTTGTAAGAAAATAGATCCATAGCTTTCTCTTGGAGTCATTAATGAAGGTTACATAATACTGTGAACCTCTAAGGGATTTCATTAGAGCTAACCCCCAAACATTTGTATGCACTAGTTGTAGTTTTTCAACTTTAGACGTCTTACTTGTTTTGAAGAAGCTAACATTTTTTTTGCTTTCCAAAGATACAATGTTCGCAGGGTCCAACGTCAACATGCTTCAAGTTAGGTATTTTACATTTTGAGATTAAGAGCTTCATTCCTTTCTCATTCATATGCCCAAGCCTTTGATGCCACAAAAGGGAATTGTTGTCAACTTTTGCAACTAATATCATATCTTCATATGCAATCATGTAAAAAGATCCTAGCTTCTTTCCATGAATAACAACAAGATTACCTTTCATTACCTTCCAATGTCTGTCTCCAAAAGTGGTGTAATGTCCCTCGTCATTCAACTGGCCTATATATATATATATATATATATATTAAGTTTATCTTTAAAGCAAGAATATGTCTGACATTATTCAAAGTCCACACGGTTCCATTAGAGGTTCTGATATTAATATCATCTCTTCCTATAATATTAAGAGATTTTCCATCTGCAAAGTAGAACTTCCCAAACTTTTCTAAAACATAGTTAGATAATAGTTCTAAGGAAGATGTAATATGAAATGACGCACCTGAGTATATAATCCATGAGTCAATAGAACTATCTAAACTACATAATTGTACATCTTCAATTTCATCAATTGTTGCATTTGCTGAGTGATCATCATCTTGCTTCTTTTTGTTGTTGTGCTTCCTTGAAACCCTACATTGATTTGTAAAGTGACCATTTTTTCTAACAATTCCAACAAGTGATATCATTCCAGACTTTTGTTTGTGATCTCCCTCTAGACATTGATCTGTCTCGGCCTTGATCACGACCTTTCTGGCTACTGTTTCCTCTAGTTTCAATACTTAATGTTGAACCAAAATTAGAACTGGAAGATTCCACTAAACTTTTCCTTCTAACATCTTAGTTTAAGATCAAGTTGTGGATGTTATCAAGCTTCAACTTGCTATTACTTGCAAAATTACTAACTGCAGTAACAATTGCACTCCAGCATTTCGAAAGAGATGATAATAAAATTATGGCTTTCACCTTATCATCAAATGTTATCTTCACTGATGTCAACTGCGCAATAATTGTATTAAATTCACTAATATGATTAGTAGCTGAGTTACCTTCACCAACTTTGAGGTTGACTAGCCTGCGAATCAAATTCTCGTTATTGGCTACAAATGGCTTCTCAAACATATTTGACAATGCCTACATTAAATCTACTGTTATTTTCTCGCTCATGATGTTGAACGCAACATTCTTGGCTAATGTTAGTTGGATCACACTGAGTGTTTGCCGATCTAAGAACTCCCATTCTGGCTGCTCCATGTTGTTTGGCTTTTGTCCTGTTAAGGGTAGATACAACTTCTTCTAATATTGGTAGTCCTCTATCTGCATCTTCCAAAACCCGAAGTCACTGCCATCAAACTTCTCAATCCTCACCTTCCCTTCTTCCCATGCCATTGCTCTCGTTGATTTCAAAGAAAGCTCCCACTACTTCTCTAAACTCATACAAAGCTACAACCACATAACATACTAAGAAAATGGCTCTTAATACCAATTGTTAGGTATAAGACAACAAAGTAAAGAATAAAGGAGAGAAAAATAAATGACACAAGAATTTAGCGTGGTTTAGCATACAATGTGTATGCCTACATCCACGATTACACTAGGAAGTATTTTATTTCTATGTGTATCTCAAGCTTTACATAGGGTTGCTTATATAGAAAAATAGATAACTACATCTCACAATACTTAGCAATGTGAGACTAAATCAAACACTATAATACTAATAAAATAAACTTCACAAAATTTGGTTAAAAGGACTAAATTCATGCATTTCTAATGTTTGGAGATTAAATTGGGCTAAAGATTCAAGGAGGAATTTTCTTCATTTTTAAAATAATTAGTCTGGATGAAGTAATTGAAGTATTTTAAATTTCAATTTTCTTTTTTGGATAAAATAATGTGATTTCTATTTTGCGGCTAACTCAATTCTACCGTTGAGTCTAACTTAATTTAACTTGACCTTGGATTTGGTACGACTCGTCTTGACTTGTGATTCAAGTTGACCTTCAACTCGACTCAACCTTTGACCCGACTCAAACTTTAGCCTCGGCTGGCTCGACCTTTAGGCCTACCCGACTCGTCTAGACCTTCAATTCAGTTAGATCCGACTCGGCTCAATTTGACCTACGACCCATGCCGACCCAACTCGACCTTCAGCCTGGGTTAACCCAGTTCGAGCTTCGACCTAGGCCAAGCCAACTCGAGTCGACCTTTTGTCCGACTTGATTCAACTTTTTGGACCTATAGAGATTTTTTTTGTCCTAACCAATGAGCAATTCCACAACTTGAGGAATTTCAATTTCATTCTTTTTTGAGTGAATTTCAAATTATAGTATTTTAGTTATTTGAAATACCTTCTTAAAATTTCTCAATTTCAATTTCCTTTTAATTTTGTCATCCAAACATATCATTTTTCTAGAAAGAATTTCAAATTTTCTAAATAAATAAATAAATTACTCTCTTAAATTGCCTCATCCAAACACACAATAAGTGAATAATTATTACATTTAAGTGACAAAGGTGATGTAAACACAGATGGAGTAACTTCAAGCAACCACCAAAGCAGTTAGTGCAAGACAAGAGGAGATAGAAAGAAGAATAAAAAGACGAACGAAATCGGTTCATTCTCACCACATAGGTGACGATGAGCTAGAAGTAATACCTAGAAGAAATGGTCAGAATCCCCGAAACAGGAGAGAAGAGGCACGTAATTTTCAACCAAGGAGAGGAAGGTGGATTGACCCTGAGCGAGACAATAGAAGAGAAAAGATACTAGTCAAACTTCCTAAATTTAAAGGAACTAATGATCCTGAAGTTTATATAGTCTGGGAGATAAAGTTTGACCATATCTTCAGTTCTTATGATTATGAGGGTGAAGATACATTAACTATGGCCAACTTGGACACTATGAATTGGTCGAAACAAATCACCTTAGATATAGCTAAGGAAAAAAGATTACCAATTAATTCATGGGCACAACTGAAGGAAGCTATAAGGGAGAGATGTGTACCTCCTTATTACAAGAAGGAGCTTTTCAACAAAATGCAACGCCTGACACAAGGAAGTAAAAGTGTTGAAGAGTATGTCAAAGACATGGAGGTTACATTGATGAAAGCGAAAGTAGAAGAAACTGCCATGGCTACAATGGCAATGTTCTTGAATGGATTGAATCGAGAGATTCAAGACATTGTAGAAATGCACCGGTACAAGACCTTGGAACATCTTATCCATCAAGCTACAAAAGTATAGCAACTTCTCAAAAGACGAAGCTCGTATAGAAAATCATCTACTTCATTTAGAGATAAAGAAAGGTTTAAGAAGGAGAGGGCTTCTTCTACTACCTACAACACTAAAGATAAAGAATCTAGAAGTGGTAAATCAAATTCTAAACCTACTACATGTTTTAAATGTTTGGAAAAAAGGCATTTAGCATAAATATGTCCCAAAGCCAAACAAGCTATGCTGATGGAGAAAGAAGAGTCTGGTAGTGAATCTTCAAAACAAGAGGAAACATGTAGTGAAGATGAAGAAGTAGAAGTACCACTATTGAAGGGAGATCTTTTTATGGTTATAAGAATGTTGGAAAGCAAGAAAAAAGAGAAGGATGAGACTTAAAAAAATGAATAATTTTCATTTTAGGTGTCTTAAACTGAAGAATGTGTGGTCATTGATCATTGATGGAGGAAGTTGTACCAATGTAGCAAGTAAAAGACTAGTTGACCAGTTAGGTTTGGAAACGTCTCTACATCCTAGTCCTTATGTGTTCAAGTGGTTAAGTGAGGATGGTAAGTTAGTTGTGGATAGGTAGGTGAATACTACTTTCTCCATAGGAAAATATGTGGAAAAAGTAGTAAATCTACTACCTACAACACTAAAGATAAAGAATCTACAAGTGGTAAATGAAATTCTAAACCTATTACATGTTTTAAATGTTTGGAAAAAAGGCATTTAGCATAAATATGTCCCAACGCCAAACAAGCTATGCTAATGGAGAAAGAAGAGTCTGGTAGTGAATGTTCAGAATAAGAGAAAACATGTAGTGAAGATGAAAAAGCAGAAGTACCACCATTGAAGGGAGATATTTTTATGGTTATAAGAATATTGGAAAGCAAGAACAAAGAGAAGGATGAGACTTAACAAAATGAATAATTTTCATTTTAGGTGTCTTAAACTGAAGAACGTGTGTTCACTGATAATTGGTGGAGGAAGTTGTACCAATGTAGCAAGTAAAAGACTAGTTGACTAGTTAGGTTTGGAAACGTCTCTACATCCTAATCCTTATGTGTTGCAGTGGTTAAGTGAGGATGGTAAGTTAGTTGTGGATAGGCAGGTGAATACTGCTTTCTCCTCCATAGGAAAATATGTGGATAAAGTAGTACGTGATGTTGTGCCTATGGAAGTAAGTCACTTGTTTTTAGGAAGACCGTAGTAATATGATAGAAAGGTGATCCATGATGGTCTATCCAATAAATATTCTTTTATGCTCAAAGGGAAAAAAGTGGTCCTAACACCTTTATCACCTCGAGAGGTTAGTGAGGACCAAGTAAAAATAAATGTCAAAAGAGAGCAACAGAAAAAAGAAGAAAGATAGAAAACAAGAGTGGAAGAGAAAATTTTTGAAAAATGTAAGAAAGAAAGTGGTAAAAGTTAAAAACAAAAGGGTGGTAAAAGTATTCTCTTGAGAGAAAAAGAGGTAAACAGAGAGGTAGTAACATAACAACTTTTATATTTTCTTATGTCTAACAATATTTGTTTGTTTTCTACATAAGTTTCTTTGTCTCTAGGTTTGGAGCAACTTCTTAAGGAATATGAGGATGTCTTTCCTAAGGACATTCCACATGGTTTACCTCCTCAAAGAGGAATTGAACAGAACATGGATTTCATTCCGGGTTTAACATTCCCTAATAGGACAACCTATAGAAGCAATCTGAAAGAGACCAAAGAGATATAAAGGCAAGTAAAGAAACTAATGGAGAAAGGACGAGATCCAGACAATTTGAGTTTGTGTGTTATGCCAATCATCATTATTCCTAAGAAAGTTGGATCATGAAGGATATATGTGTTGGCATAAGCAAGCTTGGAGCAAAGAATTGATAAAGCCATGTACATGAAGATCATATGTGTTTGATGAAGATTGATGAAGATCCACTTGAAGATTAAGTTTTTAGTGTGTTAAATCTGGAAATAATATGTTAAATGTAATGTTTTTGTGTTATATCTTGTTGGTAGGATATGTGACATAGGTTAGATGCTCGTTAGTCTTATTATGTCTCTTTTAATTTGTTAAAATGAGTTTTAACAGGTTAAAAAACTTGCAGTATATAAGTCAGTTGAATTATTTTTCAATCGACTGATTTCACTTAAGTCAAGTGAAATCAGCTGACTGTATGAAAAATTCAATCGACTGATTTCACTTAAACCAAACTATATATGCTGTATTTTCGAGAGCAGAGTTACATTTTGAGTTTTAGAGCACGAAATCTTGTCATTCTTCTCTTGAAAACTCTATCTCTCTGCAATACACAATTGCAACTTGTTGTTTGAAGATCTTAGTTGATCTTGGAGGCATTTTGGCTTGTGAGTAGCTCGAAGAACACATGTATGGTTGGCTAGGGACAATTTGTGCCTCTGGTTGGTTTTCTGATGTGATTTCAGGTCTGTAAGTGTGATTCTTGCAGGGTAGTTGTCTAGATTTTTGTGAGTAGAAAATCTTATGTGGTTCTTTGTTCAAAAGTCTAATCTTGGTGGTTGATTTGTAAAACTTTTGAATATAGTGGAAACCAAGCTCAGGTTTTCTAGGAAAACTGGATGTAGCTCTGTGATTGAGTGACCAATATAAAAACAACTGTGCAATTCTCTTTCTCTCTTCTCACTCACTTTGAATCACTTTAAAATCTTAAGAAAATCAAGTAATCCACTCTTTGTTGTGTTTTAATGCGTTCTTGTGTAATCTAAGGCTGTATAATAGTTAGAAACATTGATTTGAACAAGTCTTATATGTAAAACTTGGTGTTTGAGTTAAATATGCGAATTTCGTATTCTGCATAAATTCCTAGTATTTTAGGTGATTGATTTGTCCTTTTAATCGACTGTTTGATAGCTCAAGAACAAATTAGTCTGTTTTTTTATTTTTTAACCGATTGAAAGTGTATTGGTCTGCTGCTTTTACATTCTAACTTTCTAGTATAGTTGATTCAATTAAGCTTTCGAAAATTTTTTAAATAGCTAATTCAACCTCCCCTTCTTGGCTTAAATCACCATTTTAAAACTAACAATACGTTAATTGTCGGGCTATCAATAACATTACCATCAGGTATAGACATCCTACTCCTAGACTTAATGAATTACTTGATGAAATGCATGGTGGTTGCTTTTTTCCAAAATAGATTTGAAAAAAAATTATCACCAAATTAGAATGAGAGAAGGGGATAAATGGAAAATTGTTTTCAGAACTAAATTTGGTTTGTACGAATGGATGGTTATGCCTTTTGGGCTAACCAATGTACTTTTATAACATTAATGAATCATGTGTTGCGAAATTTCATTGGTAAATTCGTAGTTATGTATTTTAATGATATATTAATTTATAGAAAAACAATTGAAGTACACATGGGTCATGTAAGGGAAGTTTTGTAAGTACTTTGAATGGAAAAACTATATGTAAGACTCGAGAAATTTAAATAATTAAGTAAATAATTATTTAATAAATGCAGGTAATATGAGCCTTTATGGTATTTAATGTGGATTGTTATGATGTGGAAAAGTACTAGCTCAAATCGTTAAGAGTACTTGATTGTGTGAGAGGAGTTGAGTTCAAGTCCTATGTATGCTAATTGTATGTTATTTTAATAAGCGTATTCTTTTAATGTTATGTTTGAACGAAAGTAGTGATAATGTAATCCTAAAATTATAGGAATTATCACGAAACATGAATTGGTTGTGCATTAGCTTTGTAATTGAGTGGTTGTGTGTTCAAACCTTGCTAAGAACAAATTAAGCTTTCTTTTTGGCCAAATTTCTTTTTGGCATGAATGAGAAGGGTCAGCAAACCCTAGCCGTTAGAGTGAGTAGCCAGAAGGTCTGAAAAACCATCAAGTTAATGAGGATTGATGGCTAATAAACCTTACAATAATTATTTTCGTTTTTTATTAATTTAATTAAAATAGAAGTGAAAAAGGGAGAGGGAAAGGAATTAGTTCTGGAAAAAGTGCAGAGGAATTTGGATTGAGAGTGGAGAGGTTCTGGGTGCGTGGAGAAGTCAAGGAGAAGGAGATTTCTTGTGGTTGTTAGAAGCAAAGGGAAGAAGGAGTGGGAAAAGAGAGTAAGGAACTCAATTGGAGCAAGGATTCCAAGTAAGGGGAGTTGCTTTCATATGTTTTTAATCGTATATAATATAGTGTGCCTTGTATGAACAAAATTGCATGAAATTCTCTCCAGTTTACGCTGTTTTTCATGGGTTTCTGGATTTTTGCCTAGAAACCGCGTGGCAGCACACTCATGACCAATTTTCTAGGTTTTGCTATGAACAGCCTGGCGACTATGAATACCTGCCAGACGACGCGATTCTGAATTTGTATGGTTTGATAATATTTTTCAGTGTATTGTGATGTCTTAAAATTCCTCGCAGAGTATTGGGCATGGGTGACTCTATGATGGTTTACAATGGATATTAAATATAATTGGTGAAGTGGTTTTGATGATGAATTATGAATGTAAGATATTGGTTTTGGGAGAAAGTAATGGTGATTCTGATTGCCAATGTTAATTGTTATACGTATTGTAAACATGACTTGTGTAAGGTGTACAAGTGTTATCTATGAATTTGGCCTAATTGCATGATTGGAGTGGGCTGGGACAAATTAAAAAGGTTTGCGCTGAAATGGGAAAAACTGGGATTTTACCTAGAAACCGATATGTCGCCTGGCAGCGCATGATAGCAGGAATTTTTCCATTATAGGGTCCTAGCTGGGTTGAGTGCAAGGTGTAACATCCCGATAGGATATTACGGGTTTAATTAATAAAATAAAAATACGAAAATAAAATCACATTTATTATAAGTCTATTTCCCAAAATGCGGGAAATTTAAACAAAACTTTAACTGTAACATAATTCATATGTTCACAATTACATTATTACAAAATCCACCAAAATTCAACATAATAAATTTTACATCAAAAGTCTTAAAATGGAAATCCTTTCAAAAGTCCAGGTAGTCCCTGCACTCCGCCTCTAAGCATCTCCTGGCTCACTTGTCAAATCATCCGCTCCTGGATAACAAGTTATCCGATCATCGCCACACATACACAGATAGGGTGAGCTATGCACAATATATAAATATATATGAAATAAATATGCCACCCATCCCAAAATAACATGATTAAGTATTTCATGATTTTCAAATTACCCATCCATGATCTCATAGTCCTTCATGAGTCATATACATGAATTAGGTCCTGGGACTTCGTTGTGCTCCCACGAAACTAACCCATTCATGGTCCAACCCTATGAGCCTATTCTACTTAAAGTCCTGCCCTACAGACTCCTCGTCTGTAGTAAAACATCCAAGCCTCTCTTGCTCGGACCATGGCACGCACGCAATCACTATACTATGGACTACTCGTCCAATAGCAGCCGACGAGAACATAACAGTTCCTTGCCCATCGTGCGCCTGACGCATGTAATCACCATGCTAAGGACTCCTCGCCACCTAGCAGCTGACAGGAACTACACAGTTCCATGCCCATCATGCGTCCAACCGTCAAGCACATCCCAGACCCCTATTGGACTTAGTCCTTCAAACCCAAACACCACAAACACAAGCATATAATTCCTATCCATTATGAAATAACAAGCAACCCAACTCAAACAACACACAAAAGACATAGAACTCGCAATATTCTCACTTAAGTTAGGGACCCTCGCCCAACCATGTTGTCTCGCTTAGGCGAGCCCCCTTGCCTGAGCGAGACCCCATTCGCTCAAACACCCGAATCTCCTCGCCTGGATGAAGATTCAACGTAACCAGCACCAATGTCTCCTCGCGTCCTCGCTTAGGCGAGCCATTCTCGCCTAAGCGAGTGTATCAGTCACTCAACACCTCAAAACTCCTCGCTTGGACGAGAAGCCGCACTCAACACGCACAGGCTTCATCGCGACCTCGGTTAGGCGAGCCTTTCTCGCCCAAGCGAGAGTAGGTCGCTCAATCCTGACACAAGTCGCCTAGGCGAGAAATGCGAACCAAAACCCAAAACGAGACTCTGCAACTCTCGCTTAGGCGAGATGGACTCGCTTGGGCGAAAATTACAGAGGTTCTCCTCTGATCGCACACTAAAACAACCACATTCAATCATACAGAACTAATTTGAGAATAACAATGCCCAAAATTTTCTTTGCCCTTTCACATTCAATTCTACAACTTCATTTAGCAAAAATAAAGTTTATTTCACCTCTAACAAGGTTTGAACCCATGACCTTCCACTCATAAGGACAAAGTACCACCACTATGCCAATTCACATTTTGTGATAACCATTATAATCTTATGACTATAATATCACTCACCAGTCACATTTACATTACCAAAACAAAATAAGAATAATTAAATAACACACCAAATGTCTTACATAGGACTTGAACCCAAGTCCTCTCACACAATCGAAGTACTTTCAACCATTTGAGCTAGTACTCTTCCACATCATACAATTAACATTTAAGGCCTTCAAAGTTCCCAACACCCGTATTTATTACTTAATTAATTATTTAATTAATTAATTTTCACAGGTCTTACACAAGGGTTGAGTCTCAGGGCCATTATTATATATTTAGGTGACAAGAAGAGTGTATTTAAACTTGGTGATTGAAAGGAATAATGGAGAGAATATGATGGTGGTTATTCTAATGTGTAAGTGTGAATTGATATGAAATGGTAATTGCAAACGAATTGTAATGGGTAATTAGGAATAAATATGAGGGTTAACATGAAATGTGGAAAATCCAGATTTTTATTTTTGGTGATTTTATTATAAGCATGATTGTGAACATTAAGAGTCAATGTTAGTTGCATGAGTAAGAAGGTAAATTGACCTATAAGTAGGAGTGAAATGTATTACTAGGCAGACAGTAAACACCATATTACAATAAAGTGGATTCTTCATTGTGCGATGTGATGTTATATATAAGTTATGGATGTAAGTTATTCTTGATCAGAATAAAGTGTTGGTGTGGTTGCACTTTAGGGAATCTATGTTGTCCTCAAGTAGTTAATATATATATATATATATATATATATATATATATATATATATATATATATATATATATATTGTATTATTAAAAAAAAAAATGGAGTATGGCATAATGATTGGTCACGTAGATCGCTAAACTGGAATTAAGCATGAACAATTAAGTTAGAAAAATCTATTTATGGAGTGCTAAACCAATAACTGACACGCTACTAGTATAGCACCTGGTGGCACAGTGAAGGCCGCCAGGTGATAGGACTATCAGGGGTGTCCCTATAATGCGTGGCGCCTAGCGGCAATGTGTGATCCGCTAGGCGATAGACCCTTAAACAGTTGGTTTGGGAGCTGCCTGGCGCTTGGCGGCGCTTAGGCTGCACCAGGCGATAGCGTTGCATGCAGTGGTTTGCGTGAGTTGCTTGTACGTAGTGATGTGAGACTTGGATCAGGAGATGTTGTACCATGAGGGGGTAGGTTCATGGATGGTGGTGAACACGTGATGATATGAGCGAGGAGATTCATATCCTGTTACTCTCGTGTGGGGATACGAGCAGGTGTTTTGGAACTTGTAATACATTATGAACTAGTTTATTAAATTTTAAGTGCGATGAATAATTTTTAAAATTTTCTCGCGTTTGGGAATAATAAAATTATGATGTTTGATTTTAAATTATTATTTATTTATTTCAATTAAGTAATTTCCAGTAGGGACGTTACATTATATGTTAATAAGGATAAGTGTAATTTTATTACACATGAAGTTATTTTCCTTGAGTTTGTAGTCAGTTCTAAAGGAGTATAGGTTGATGAAGAAAAAGTCAAAGCTATCAGAGATTGACCTACTCCTATAAATGTAAGTGAGGTAAAAAGTTTTCATGTTTTGGCTAATTTCTATAGGGGATTTTTGAAATTTTTAAGTACCATAGCTTCATCATTAAATAACACTTTTAAAAAAGAGGTGGGGTTTAAATGGGGGAAAAGAACAACAAGAGTCTTTTGATAATTTGAAATAAAAGCTTAGCATGCACTATCTAAGCTTTACCAAAATTTGAAAAGTCTTTTGAAATAGAGTATGATGCTTCCAATGTGGGTATAAGAGGTGTTCTATTGCTAGAAGGACATCATATAGCTTATTTTAGTCAAAAATTAAAAGGGGTAGCCAGAAACTATTATACTTATGATAAGGAGTTATATTCCCTAGTGCGAGTTTTGCATACTTGGCAACATTATCTGTTACCTAAGGAATTGGTCATTCATAGTGATCATGAATCCCTTAAATACATCAAGAGTGAAGGTAAACTGAATAAAAGACATGCCAAATGAGTAGAATTTATTGAACAATTTCCTTATGTTATTAAACATAAACAGGAAAAAGCTAATGTAGTAGTTGATGCATATCTAGGCGACAAAAGTAATATCCTGGCTGGATATTACGAATTTAAATAATAAAATAAAGAAATATGATTAATACCTCATTTATAATAACTCTATTTCCCATAAACGTGGGAAATATTGTAAGACCCGGGAAATTGGAATAAAAAATGATAAATAAATTACAAACAATTGTGGGTTAGAAGTACCCTAAGAGAATTTATTGACAAGTCCTAGGCAAGGAATAATGCTAGCTTAAATGGTTAAGAGTACTTCCTTATGTTGAACAGACTTAGGTTCAAATTTTGTGTGTGTCATTAGTGTGATTTTAATTGTGTTTTTATTTTACCAAAATATTGTGAATGCGGAAGCATGGTTTAAGGTTGTATGAATGTGTGAATTGATAGGAATAATGTGATGGTCTGTTGGTGCGTGTTTGATGGGTTGGAAGGATGTGGGTTTAAATTTTAGCTAGAGTAAGTAGGCCCTTTATATTTTTATATTTTTGCTAAGTCATGGAAAAATCTAGAAACTATAGAAATCACCTAAGTAATGGTCATTAAACCTTGAATTTAAGTTAATTTTGTTTTTATTATTTGTATTATTTATTTTGGGCTGAATTTGTAGGAGAGAGAGAAGAATGAGTGAGGAAACAAAGAGTCATAGTGTGTGACAAGTTGAGTGCTGAGAATTGCAATCCAGAGATGGAATTAGAGTGGAGGCAAGGAGGGGAGCTTTAGGAACAAGGAATAATTCATTGGAAATTGTTTGGGGCTAGGAAACCAAGTAAGGGGAGCTGATTAGTTTTTGTGAATTGTTTATCTCCCATTTATCTTGTATAGATTTACGTTTTGATTTTTAATCCTAAAACTATTATTCTTTTTGGTATTATTAGTATGATAATTATTTTGGTGGTATTATTTTTATCCTTTATATTTTTATATTTTTGTTAAGTGATGAAAAAATCTAGAAAGTGTAGAAATCCCCTAAGAAACCAGAGAGGTAGCGTTGGGGGTGCAATAATCAAAAGTAATGGTCACTAAACCTTGAATTTAAGTTAATTTCGTCTTTATTATTTGTATTATTTATTTTGGGTTGAATTTATGGGAGGGAGAGAATAATGAGTGAGTAAACAAAGAGTCATAGTGTGTGGCAAGTTAAGTGCTGAGAATTACAATCCAGAGAGGGAATTGGAGTAGAGGCAAGGAGGGGAACTTTGGGAACAAAGAAGAATTCATTGGAAATTTTTTGGAGCTAGGAAACCAGGTAAGGGGAGCTGATTAGGTTTTGTGAATTTTTTTATCTCCCATTTATCTTGTACAAATTTACGTTTTGATTTTTATCCTAAAACTATTATTTGTTTTGTTATTATTAGTATGATAATTATTTTGTTGGTATAAAGAAATATTTGGTATGATGTGTTTAAGATATTATATGGTATGGAAAATTATCACTTTTTTTTTTGTGGAACAAAGTTGTTGTGCAGTAGCGACATGATATAAAATATATATTGATTTAAGCTTTTGGAGGATTTTGGCAATTATAGTGAATTCTGTTGGGTGTAGGCAATTACAATGATTTTATCATTGTAGTCATGATTTGGTTTTTTTCCTAATACTTCACGGAGTGGCGATATTTTGGTGGGGTTCGTAACTATGGATTGAGTTCTTATAAAATGGCAAAAATCCTTACGTTGGAAATCTTTTTAGTTCATTCCATTATGGTTTTAGTTAAGGTGGGCAAGAGATTTTGGTGTTTTGTTATGAAATTAGTATATTTGAGCTTGATGTTTTATTATGTGTAAACATTCAGTGTATTATTGTGTTGGTAAAAAATACAATTGGCGGGTGTGGGTTTTGTTATTACTTTTGCTAAAAAGGAGTTTTCGCAGATTTAGTTATTTTTACTATTATTTATAAATTGGTAATTGAATGTATCAAATGTAGTTTGTAATATTTTATAAAGATTATTACTTATGCATATTATTGGTTGTTTATTGTGTGTACTAGGATAGATAAATTCAATTGCAATTTTACTCTCTATCAGATACGTATTGGTAGTGAAATGTTAGAGATCCTTATATTTTAGGTGATATATGTTTTCTTGGAATATTAATATTATATGTATTTTGTACAAGTTAAAATGTTCCGGTTTATGGTTAGACATTTCCAGTTGAGTTATTATAATTTATTAAGCATGTAAAACTTCATGTTTTGGTTTAGTAATTTGGTCTTGTTTTTATTTAAATATAATTTGTTGGCACCAAAAAGAAAGTATTCATGTGATAGTTATATATATATATATATATATATATATATATATATATATATATATATATATATATATATATATATTTTTTTTATTAGTTTTTTTATATGTATATTGATATAATCATATAAACAAAACCGTTTGAAATCATTGTAGTTTCCTTTTCATTAGATATATTAAAGTATAGATCTTTTATATAGAAACTTAAAATCATGATTTTTAATGGATTATGCCTCTAGATCGGTTATACTATAATATACATATATAGGTTTAAGGATTTTTGGGATCACACTTGCATTCTAGTTTAATGGATAATATGTATTATTTCGGGGTTTGATTATTAAGGTTCGAAGTGGATCAATTTTGGGTTACATTGGCAATGCATCATGCCATGCGGTGTTTTCAAATTTAAAAGAAACCATAAGTGTTATAATTTAATAAGTAGGTTACAAAAGTTGAATATTTTATAAATAATTTTATTGTAAGTATACACAATCGGTGTTCTGGATGTGTAGATATGATTTCTTAATGTGATAGAATCAATTCTACAGTGCCTAAACCAGTAGAATTTATTTTACTAGTGTGGCACTTCGTAGTGGATATGCTTCCGCCAGGCGATAAGCCACAAATAGAGGGGCCACTAACGCGTGGTGTTTGGCGGCATGGGATTACCGCCAGGCGGTCTGGAGCACAATTTTGCCTAGCTACGTTTAGGGAACGCCAGGCGATAGTGTAGGGCAGAGGTCCATTGCAGATGGATTTGCATGGATGAGCTTGATGGCTTGGTCAGGGATATGCTGGATTAGTTACGAGCGGGGAGGTTCGTAACGAAGATTGGAGATGCGTGATTGATGCGGGCGGGAAGGTCTGTACCTTTTGTACTCCGGTGTGGGGATACGAGCGGGGAGGTTGGTATGTTCCTTGCTCACACTTGAGGTTGCTATGAGCGGGGAGGTTCATAGTAGGTGTTCATACATGTTGGACCACAAGCAAGTAGGTTCGTAGAGTTAGATTACAAGCAGGGAGGTCCGTAGAGCTGGACCACGAGCGAATAAGTTCGTTGAAACATGATAATCCTTAAGGACCAATGTTATGAATGGATCTTTCTCATATAGGTTGTGAATGGATCTTTCTCATTATTTATTTATTGTGTTATTTTTCTTTCTCAGCTCACCCTTCCTGTTTGTGTTTGGCGAGGATCGTCTGACTTGTCACGTAGGAGCAGATGTGAATCCAGGTGAGGATGTTGACGCCTAAAAATGGAGTGGGGCAGAATAAGGGGGATTACTTTATGTTTTATTTCTAAACATTTTTTAATAAGTTTTTATGATGTTTTTCTTTATGATGGATTTGTAATAAGAAGGATTCAGTGTATTGGAACTTCATCGATATAAATTTTAAATTTTCCCACGCTTGGGAACTTTATATATTATTTTAATTCTAAAGAAATTATATGATATTTGCTTTATCTAGTAATATCCATCTAGGGTGCTACAAATTTTAAACATTTATTTCCCCATAAAATAACTCAAATCCATACGTTATAAATTCAAATACAATATTAAAGTCTGATAACATAAATGTTTACAAAATTATTCAAAAACATAAATTATAAAACTCGAATAAAGCTTATCCCATGCTATCCCTGCTCCAACTCTATGCCTCACGAGAATCACCTGTAACATTATCTGCTCCCGTGTAACGCATACACTATCATCGCCAAACATAAGAAGATAAGGTGAGCTAACATTTAAACAATATATATATATATATATATATATATGTGTGTGTGTGTGTGTGTGTGTGTGTGTGTAAAATAAAGATCAAATATATGCACACACGCACATCAAAGGAACACACGTGTCTACCTTTCCTCTGTATCAATCTTTCTTCACAATCACAATGTTCTCGATCAATGAATTTGAATATGTTTCCACTTGGTTAAGATAGTCCTTGACTGGGGAGCTTGCAAAGCCACTTCGACGCTCAAGTTAGTAAGACATAACAGACAATGCATGCTATAATGATTGGATCAAATATCATACATCGTGAATCATGCTTATTTATAGTACATGCATGGACTTTTGTCTTTTGTGGGCCTAGGTTTCATAGGTGTGTCATAGTTTAAGATTTCCTAAGTAGCAATTAGTTACCTTAATCCTCTATTAGTAGTCTTTGATTGGTTTTATTAGGGTAACATTGCCTACGTAGCAGTCAAAGATAAAAAATCTTGATATTTGCTTTATTCAAAAGTGTAATCTCGTGTGATTTGGTAAAACTTTTGATAATAGTGGAAAACCACGCTCAGGTTGTCTTGGTAAACAAGATGTAGCTCTGTGATTGAGTGAACTAGTATAAAAACAAGTGGTGTCATCTTCTTTCGCTTATCTTGTTCATCATATAAATCTCGAGAAAACCAAGCAAATCAATCTTTATTAAGTGTGCATGTGTTTTTACGTTGCCTTGTAGTGTAATCAAGTTGGATATATTGATTGGAACGTATCTTGATTGAAAAAAGCATGATGTTTTAGTGAGTTTTGTGCATTTCACAGTTATGCATAATTTCCCAAGATATTAGCCGATTGATTTCATATTTTAATTTGTTGATTCATTGTGTTTGAACAGATTAACCTGATGTTTATTTTATTTTAATCAGTTGAAAGTGTACTATCCTGCAACTTTTGTTTTTTGATTTCTTAGTCTGGTTGATTCAACGAAAAGCTTCTTAAGCTTTAAAAAGGTTTTTTAAAGCCAATTCAACCTCTTTTTTTGGCTAAACCAACCATTTCAATACTTACACTAGGCACCACTTAGAGCCTACAAGGCAATCCCTACATCATAATTTGCTTAACCCAAATGTTGCATCTATTGGGACTCTTCTACCAATATAATCTTAATATGATCCAAAGGCTCCAATTGGGAATGTTGCAATTGATAAGTGTATATGGATTCATCTAAGTACAAAAAATATGTAGGAAATGCCAATATTTTAATTACTAAATCACTAGTTATATTTATTTTAAAGTTAACTTGATTATCTTATCTCATTTTACAGGTTTAGTCCACTTGTTTATCCCACCTGTGACATTTTCTAGATAATTAAAAGGAAATTTAAAGGAAGTTAGGTGTCTTATGAAGATGTAAAAAGCTTAGACTCAAATGTGGTTAAGATGTGATTTGAAGAAAACTCAGTATAATCATATTTTTACTAGCATGTTTCCTCTATGGTGATTATGTAACAATGTTGAATGCATCATAACATAAAAACTCAAATTCTGCAATTTTCCAATTCCCAATATACCAAAAACCAATATCAAGCTTCTACTAAGTCAAAAATATCTCCAATTTCATAATAAACCACACACACACAAACTATAACACTTATACCTTTTATTTACGTAGCTTTATTCTTAATACCAAATTGTGAATTACTTTAAATAAGTAGTTAACTTCTTTTAATTTTGGGTGTTACATTTTTTGTATCAAAATAGTTCGTCCTTAGAATAACCTGAGGGTTGTGAATTTTTCATGTTTTATGTGTATACATGTTTAAATTTAGAATATAGATATGGTTATGAAACTAAAAGTATTAAGAAAGAAAGAATCATGATGGAATGATGTGGGTGCATATTCATGACTAAATCAAAGATAATTTCCCTTCTTAATTATCAAAGTTTGGGACAACAGGTGATGAAGAATGGGTAACTGATAAAGACTATGCTAGTCAGTAGGTGTTGAGACTATATGTATAAAAGAGTTAGATTATAAGAGGAATAATGGTAGTTTGAGTTTTCAAAATCAACTTCTAGACAAGTTTGTCACCTCTCTAGTTTGTGTGTAATGTTCAACAATTGTCGTGTGTTGGCTGTGAATCAAAACGGGAAAGTTGAGTTTGGGTTTCATGTACAAAGATGTTGAAGTTTAAAGGCGAGGTCTTGAAATGGGTTAGCATTTAAAAGTAGGTTCGTAGGAAAAATTATTTTTCCAGATACCATAAAGGTTGTAAGAGAAGTTAAGTTTTGAGGATAGTGCAAGGGGAGATGTTGGGCATGCGTATTCAGTGAGATTTGAGCATCGGGCTTAGTTCTACACTCAAGCAATAGCTGAGGCTTGGAAATATGGAAAAATTGTGGAAGGCTTGAGATTAGAGTTGAAGAAGGTAGTGGCCTCGAAGTTTATAAAGGAGATTCATCTCTTTGTGAAGACGAATAAAACTATGGAGAACTTTCAGAACTAGTCAAGTAGGATGGTGTTTTCTCAAGAGACATAATCATCTGCTGGAAAGGGTAAGGTATCATAGGAGCCTTATGCTAAACCCCACATGAAAAGAGGTGGTTGGATCCTCTCAAGAACAACAACAACAACGTCGAGAGAAAAAGTGATTCTTCAGGTGTGGAGGTTCACATGAGAGAAAGGATTGTTCTTTGGTTGAGGTGAAGTTTTTTAGGTACTAGAAGAAGAGGTACATCATTAAGATTTTCCTTAAAGGGGAAGGGTAAGCTAGTGTTTCCAAAGCAAAACCAATGAGAAAAGGAAATGGAAGGCCTCAAGTAGCTGGAAGGGTGTTCATGATGCCTGGTGCTGAAACGGCTAACATAGGTAGTCTCATTCAAAATGTGTGTTACATAAATGGTAGTGTTAAGGGTTTTAGTTTGGTTTAGAGCAACACACTCCATTTTATCACATGCATGTGTAGATGAGTCGAAGTTTCTTGTGAGTGAGTTAGAGCTTGAGTTGGTGGTTTCCACTTCAACTTAGGGTCAAAAGAGTCAACCATAGTGGGTATGGCATGTTTCATGGTGTTGAAGGAACACAAATTCCATGTCAAATTTATTTATTTCCTTTGTGATCTTCAGGGTGGATTGGACAATTGCATTCACGTGGATTATGGTATGAAAAATAAGTGGTGTTTCTTGGTTTAGAAAGTTGTTTGAGTCAGTAGTTGCACGTAAGGTATGAAGTGAGTTTTATATAGGTCTCATTTTAAATTTGGGAGTGCAATTTCCCGTCTTGGACATAAATAGAGATGAAACCTTAGAAAATTGGGGCGTGGGGGGAGGGGGGAGGGAGGGGGGAACACTAGCAATATCAATATGAATGGTATAGATGCATAAATAGGAAAAAGGTCAGGACGAATGAAACCCCATACACACATAAAAACACAAAAAATAGGCAAAATGCGAGTGTGATGGAGTGAGGGTGACGTTGAAGCGCAAATTGAACAGAGGGCGGAGCGAATGAAGGAAGCCACGCCACTTGGGCCAAGATGAGTGAAGGGAGGGTGATAATATTGTCGTTAACGTGATCAAATTAATACTATTTATCTATAACAACTTTAGTATTGTTAAGAAAGTAATCAATAAAATAGTAAGGGTAAAGTCAACCCTAAGTCGTCTTCCAACGAACACATAATTGATTCTTTACAAATTAGTTCTTATAAAAACTATACAAAAGGGGTTAGTCAAATAAAACAATAATTGAAAGAAAGGAATAAGATAAAAACAATAGAAAGAAAATAGGTTCATTCCACTGCTTTTTCAAAATATGATTCATCATTGATTTACTAAAGATTAGTATTATTGATTTCTTGTCTAAGATTTCAAATTAACCAATGTAACTTCTCAATTAATTTGTTGGCGTCCTCACTTTTAACCAAAGTAACTTTTCAATCAAAAGCAAGAACTTTATAGATTAATCATAGTAAATTTAATCAAAGTAATTTCTCAATTAAATATTATCGTGCCTAATCATGTCTATTCTTTTACCTCTTATATATGGTAAAAAGCTTATTAACCAAAGTAACTTCTTGATTAATTCAATCAAAATTTTCAACTTTAATCAAAGTAACTTCTCAATTATTAACAAAAACTCATTCAATCATATGAAAGTTCCTAAATATAACTAAAGTAACTTCTTAATTAAAATTAAAAACCCTTGGACTCATATGATTGTCATGTTTATTTAGATTTAACATTGTGTTAACTTGCTACAATGTAAAAATCATTACTTTTACTAGATTAAGAATCAAAAGACATAGATGAAAATAAATCACAATAAGAATCTAAAGAACAAATGCATTTATTCATCTAATCTTAGAATCCAATTAAGAAATTAGAGTGGAACTAAGCCTTAAAGCTTAGCCCTCCATGAAATGCAAAAGTAACATAAAAGTAAAAGAAGAGAGGGGGAGAGAGAACGAAATTAGGTCCCCGTAGAGAGTTCTTAAACTCTGAAGTTTCGAGCTTTTATTTTGTTTCCCCTTGGTCTATTATTATAGAACTTGATTAAACTTGAACTTTAGCTTATGGTAAAATCCCTCAAATATCCTTAAAGTAATCATAAATATTATTTATCTTTATAGTTGTTATGAATATCTAAAAATATTTGAAGAGATATAGTCAGTTTTAAAATTATTTGACAAATATAATTGGTTGATGATTTCTGACATAATTAAATAGATTAATTACTTAAAGTTATCTAATAAATGATCTCCAATTAATATTTGCATTAATTTTCCAAATCAACCATTTGCAATCCTATAGCACAAATTTTCAAAGCTTTGACCATCTTTGACAAGTTCAAAAGTTTGACTTGTTGATTGGCCAAGAGACTGCCATGTTGCAAAGCTCTCTCTTTCCCATTAGGTTTCTTCTTCCATTAGGGTTTCTACACGGTGCTTGCATTTATTGTTGTATGGTTCATGAACATACATGCACTCGTGGTTGCAACGTGATTGCAGGTGGTTGACGACATTAGAGGTTTGATGAGCAGCATAACGAAGTTGTTGTTCCAACGTGGTGCTGTCTCGATGGAAGAACATCGTTGTTGATGCGTAGATTTGATGTAGAGGTGGTTCCTCATGGAGATGATGGTGAGGTTTTGCGTCATGTTTTTGTTATATGGTGAGTTGCGAGGGGAAACATGGAATCAAGCGTGATGGACATATGCAACATCTTCTCTAATGGTTGCTGCAAACGTGTGATTTGATTCGCAGTTCTTCTTTCGGCATTGACAAACTCACATATCTACTTCGTACAAGAACGATGTTGGTGTATGAACTGCAACTTTTCTTTGATCTACTTCTCTGACAAAGCACATGATGGCTTTAATGGTGAGTCGTTTGCGAGGGTTCCAATTTATGGTGGTGGTGCATGTTGTGGGGGTACAAGAATGGTGTTTAGGGTTTGAGGTGAAGAAGATGAGATGATGTGACACGTTGTCATTGGTTCAACTTATATGAGTCAGGATTCTGCCATGTGGCTAGTTTTGTGAGTGAGGAATTACCACATGGCAGTTTATGAATGGATCTGATTTTTTGGTGTAAGGTGGGGTGAAAATAAAAAGATGAAGGGGTGTAGGAGTAGGTTTTTAGTGACTCATTTGAAAAAGGTAGAGTATATGAGTAAAAACTAGGGGTGCATTTAGCACTTGGTATATTTCTTTCCAGAATTTGCTGAGTTTTGCCTTATTTTGTAACTTGGAAATAATTATTTTCACACTTTTAATGAACTAAATTTAACTTCAACTAAGCTAATGAAACCACCACAAACTCACTACACAAAAGAGATTAATTTGTTACAAGCTCACTACTCATTCACGCTCTTAGTTTGATGCCAAGAAAAATCACTACATTACATTAAGCACCAACAATAACCACTGCGTGTTTTGTATCCTTCCAAAAAGTTGCACACCACTACGTAGTTGCAATGACTAAAAAATTGGTGTCAATTCCTGCGTTAGGGAACCAAGAAGCGGATCACACAACACTATTGCACCTAATTAATGTTCCAGGAAAAAGATTTGTACAAAAATACGTGACTATTATTGCACACTCACGAGTAGGGATGTCAAACAAATTCGTATCCGTGGGAACCAGGTATAATAGATAGAGCAACTCCATGGGAGAGTGTTTTTTTTATGTGTACTTTGTGTGAGTTTGTGAGGTGTGTGATTATATTAGTGTGTGAAGTTTGAGTGATGCAAGTGAGTGATAGTGAATGAGAGAAAAGAAATGAGTGTGGTGAGTCAAATTAGTGTGTGTGTCGTGAACATGAGTGGCGTGGGTTTGTGTGCATCAGGTTTGAGGGTTTGAGTGGAGTGTTTAGTGAGTGTGGTGAGTGAGGGCTGGAGTGATGCACTGTGAGTGTTGTATCTGTGAGTGTGATGTGAGGATTGTGAAGAAAGTGGCGCATGCATGGAAGGAGAGTGCGTTGCATTAATATAAGAAATCAGGGGTCTGGTCAATGCAGAGAGAGAGACAGTTACTTTTTTACTTTTTTCACTTTTTACTATGGGCAAAGATGGAATTATATATGTTTTTGGGGGTACAGGAAAAACGTTTAGAGGTGTAGCGAGAAGCCCCCAAAGCTTCCTTGGTTCTTGGCCCATACAAAAAATAAAGAAAATTAAAAGTAACTAAAAAATAATGGCCCAAAACTATAAGGCCGAAAATAGTTATTTATTTATTTATTTAAGAACAAGATAAAGAAAACGGGTATAGCCATTGGCTCAGACTATCAGGCCTTGGGGTTATTTCCATCAACACGTGCTTCAGTGTTGATCATACTCGATATCGAGAAATCTTTTAAGGTTTTTTGTGACACATCATACCAAGGGTTTGGGTGTGTTGATGCAAGTGAAAATGGTAGTGGTTTATGCTTTATAGTAATTGAAAGTTCATGAGAAGAATTATCCCGCTCATGACCTGATATTGTTGTAGTAGTATTTGCTTTACAATAGTGGAAACATTATCTTTAAGGAGCTCAATTTAAGGTTTCAATAATACAAAAAGGGCTTGAAATATCTGTTTGACTAGATGAAGTTAGACATGAGGCAAAGGAGGTCAATAGAGTTCCTTAAAAACTATAATTTTGAGTTGTTCTCCCACTCTATAAATAAAAACATGGTATGAGATGCTTCAAGTAGAAAAAGGTTTCAGGTTGGATTCAAGTTGCAGGTTTAATGGTGAAAGAGTTAAAATTGATCAAGATTTAATTTTAGAGGTGAAGCTGAGGAAAATCTATAATTAGATTGTTTTCAATTAAATTTGATATATTTTTAGACATACTTTAAATTGATTTCAAATTCCATTCTGAAACATACTTTAAATTAATCCCAAATTCAGTCTTTAATTACAAAATTAAAAAACATTATATAATTATTAAATAACTAAAACATAATTCCTAATTGTAAAAGGTAATAAAAATTTATATTATAAATAATTAGGATAAATATATTTTTCTTTAATTTTTAATAAATTTGAAATTAGTTATTTTTTAAAATTTTTGACTTATTTAGTTTTTATTTAAAAAAATACGTGAATTCATTTTTTTGGAAGTATTTCAAACTTTTATATAAAAAAGAAAGTTAAGGGTGGAAACGTATTTAACCCTAAATAATATAATTTCATAAATGAAATTAGTGAAATGGTGAGCGATTAAAATAAACTAAAATTCCACCCACCATTTACACGAAGCCAAACAGTGCAGGGAGCTGTGGCCTCCCTTTCTCCACCCAACCTCACGTAGCTTCTACTCCCAACCTGCCGCATACGACGACGACAAGGGCGCGCGACGATGGCCGAGGGCGACGGTGACTCGACGGGTGGAACCCTAATCCCCTAATCTGTGAGTTTTCTTCACTCTCGCACACCAAGCCACTGTTGTTTTGGGTTTTAAAATATCTTCGAACTCGCCAACTCGGTTGCAAAATCAGATTGTCCGAGTTCCCCGATTCTACTGAGATTACATCAAAATCGAGTTTACTTTCGAGTTGACTCGGAAGCCATGTGTAGAAACGTAAACTCGTCCGAGTTAATTTAACTAGTTAACTCGAGTTTGATAACATGATTAGTAGAACTTTATTACAAATGTAATATATTTCATGAGTCTTTCTAATTCTCTTTCCTTATTCCAGGTGTTTTCAAGGGTATTATTTGTGAATTTCACTCAGCTGGATAGCTAGCTGCTTTTCTTTTATCTGATTGATTGTAAAGGATTGCTTCTCGTGTATTGATTACAAGGTATGGTTGTTTCTCTTGCAGAATCACATTTCTAGGTAGTGATTTACGGCTATATATCTGTATGCATGCGTTTAAAAGATAATTTGAGAAAAGTAGTTAAACCAGCTCTGGAACGAGTGATTCATGTATAAGTCATATTATACCCCATTACCAATCTAAAAGCAAGAGAATATATGCTATAAGAGCAGTGATAGAATGAAACAGAAACTTTTTGTTTTCTTAGCAGGTCCAATTCAGTGCGGAGATAGGGATTGTTTTGAATCAAATGTACCCAATTAAGTCAGCAGGACAGGATGATTTTCTTTTAATTTTAATTTTAATTTTTATTACTTTAATTTTATTTGATGGTATTTGCTTTGTGATTATTATGCGTTGCTTTGGAGAAATCTGTGTAATATTCATCTTATAGTTGCAATAATTTCGGGGGCAATGGGTTTCTGGGGTATATAATTTATTGAGTTACGTTGTTAATAAACTTCAAAGTTTTCACAGTTTAATTTAATCCAAAGATTTGTTGAGAAGTTTTCTTAGATTTTTGGTTTTGTATTTGATATGTTAAGTAAAACCTCTCACAACCAATGTTAGGTGTGTACCTTTCATGTTTTTATGAAGGTTGAATGCTTGAAAGATTGCATAAATAATTTTTAAAACTTGTTTTTTAGCGTATACCTGAGTCATATTTGGTCCGCTTAATGAAAGGTAGCTTATATTTATACTGATTTTAGGTTTGGCTTCTTATTTAATAATTTCACATTATTTTCTTGGTAAGGCAGCAGTATGTAAAAGACACGTGGTGTGTAATTTAAGACTATCTTTTGTTTTCTCAAAATAAGTGAAACACTTATATTTAGCATTTACGTTGATTTCAAGGGTGATTTTTAGCAATCATTTGGACGAAAAACGTATCAAATTTACCAAAACATTAATGAAAAAGGTGGCATCTTTTGCAATATTTTACATCAAGATAGCATCCAAATAAAAGATTTAACAGTGACAAGGATTATGCAGACTATTCAAACTGTAAGTATGATAAATTGACTTTGTGAGAGAAAGAACAATCGTTCCTACTCTTCCAATATTTTGTGGACAAATTTTCTTTTCTTGTATTTTCTTACGTTTCCATATGCAATGTCATCATTCTTTCTTTCTAGACCTATCTTTCTTAAATATCCTACAAAAAAATTCACTGATCACTGTGCAGCATGCACAGACAGCTTAAAGTAGTATGGAAAGTTGTTTTTCATGTTGTAATATCTAGGAGTTGTTTAAAATGGGAAGCCGCCGAACTAAATCTATATACACCAATATATTGAACTCTTGGAACACGAGACTGATATTCTTGCTTCAATGTTATGCATATATATATATATATATATATATATATATATTATTTGTAATTCTCTGTCAACATCTCTGGAATCTTGTATGCATTTTCTCACAATATATTTATACCGTAATCCTTCTAATGTGTCATTTTATTAAATTGGATTTTTTTCTGCTTATCTGGAGATGAGACATGAAAACTTGACATTCTTTATTCTAATCGCTTGAACTCTCTCAATAATGGCAGTGACAGATATAAAACAACTTGCATAGTAAAATTTGATAATGATGAACACATATACATGGTAATTTTTTACTTAGGCATCTTAAGATTGAGTGATGGAACAGTCTGGTCTACAGTTTCCTTTTAAAGCATCTGTACATCGTACATCGTTCTCCAAATACCACCAATCCTGCTCATATAGTTAGAGACGATGGTAACACTAAAGCTAATAACACTCAACCATCATAAACTCCTGAACATGTAGTATAAAGGGGAAAATATAATGTCTAATCAGGTAATTTCATGGATGGGAAGGGTAAAGTGAACTTAGGAAGTAAGGAGTGTAAACAGCAAAGGCATGAAACAAATCCCAATTTATCTGGTGGGCTGTTTAATTACCAGATTTGCTATTCTACTGGGAAAACAAATCAATACCCCGAGGTGTTTCTTCTCCGTTTATTTTACCAATGTTCATTCATCAGCTAACTCTCTTGTAGTAAGCACCGAAACTGTAACAAAGTAATGCTAATTCTATTCTTTTCAATTTATGCTTTCAGGTTAGTTAGCATTTGACTATAATTTCCATTTTGCCCTTTGATTGAACTCTTTAGGATTTTGAATGAATTCGGTTTTTCTTCAAGAAGACAGTGAGCAATGCTAGGCTTTTCATATGGAGAAATACCTCTGTTGCTTGGAGCCACTGCTGCTCCGATAGGTCGGGTCATGCTATTCTTACATTTGTTTATCATATAGAGAAATATTTTCCCTCTTGCTGTTCTTGCATATGAATTTCTTTTTCATAATAATTTTTGTCTAAACAGGGAAGAGTGCAAGTTGTGCCTGCCATGGCTTTTTGCACATCCATGATGACTTTTTTATCTTTAGAAACCCAGATTTTGAGCAATGGAAAATGTTGAATTGAAGGTGCTTTAACGAAGTTGAATCCTTCCCGGTGCTGGAATTGATATCACATTGTCCAATATGGCTTTTCAGTCATTCTTTTCAAAGTATAAAACCTTACCCTATTTCTTTTGCACCTTTGTCCAACACAAACCCAATTATCACATTCATTCTTTCGCAAACCCTCAAATCTTACCACCATCATTACCAGACCTTGTCAATGAGATATCCCGTCTACTCAGTGACCACCGATACCCTCACCATGATCTAGAACTCTCTCTCAAGCCATTTTCACCACAAATATCCACTAATTTGGTCGAACAGGTCTTGAAAAGGTGCAAGAATCTTGGCTTCTCAGCCCATAGATTCTTTCTTTGGGCTAAATCAATTCCAGGTTTTCAGCACAATGATGTGAGCTTTCACATTTTGGTGGAAATCTTGGGAAGTTGCAAACAGTTTGCCGTACTATGGGATTTTCTCATAGAAATGAGAGACTCTCGTTCGTATGTAATCAACAGTGAGATTTTCTGGCTCATTTTCAAGGCATATAGCCGGGCTAATTTACCAGATGGTGCAATTCGGTCTTTCAATAGAATGGATGAGTTTGGAGTTATGCCAAATGTTCAGGATTTGGATAAGTTGTTGTACTTTTTATGCAAAAGGAAGCATCTCCAGCAGGCTCAAAATTTTTTTGACAAAGCTAAGAATCGTTTCTCTTTATCTGCTAAAACCTACAGCATTTTGATAAGTGGATGGGGTGAGATTGGTGATTCGGATAAAGCCCGTGAGCTGTTTGAAGCAATGCTTGAACAAGGATGTCCAGTGGATTTGCTTGCGTATAACAATTTGTTGGGTGCTCTTTGCAAAGGTGGTTGTGTGGATGAAGCTAAGAATGTTTTTCACGATATGTTGTCAAAAAGAGTTGAGCCAGATGCTTTTTCTTATTCAATATTTATTCACTCGTATTGCAATGCAAATGATGTGCAATCAGCTTTCAGGGTTCTTGATAAAATGAGAAGGTACAACCTTTTGCCTAATGTTTTTACATACAATTGTATTATAAAGCGACTATGTAAGAATGAACTTGTGGAAGAAGCTTATCAATTGTTGGATGAAATGATTTCGAGAGGAGTTAAACCAGACATTTGGAGCTATAATGCAATACAAGCTTACCATTGTGATCATTGTGAGGTCAATAGGGCCCTGAGGTTAATGTTTAGAATGGAAAAAGATAAATGTCTCCCTGATCGCCATACATATAACATGGTCCTCAAATTGTTGATCAGGATAGGAAGGTTTGATAAGGTAGCTGAAGTTTGGGAGAACATGGTGGACAAAAATTTTTTTCCATCTGTCTCAACATATTCTGTCTTGATTCATGGTTTTTGTAAGAAGAAAGGAAAACTAGAGGAGGCATGTAAGTATTTTGAAATGATGATTGATGAAGGAATACCACCTTATGTTACTACTGTTGAGCTACTGAGAAATCGACTCTTGGGTTTAGGGCTTTTAGATCACATTGAAATACTGGTTGATAAAATGAGGCAGAGCACTTCCCATGCAATTCAAGAATTGGCAAATGTTATGATTGGTAATAGAGCAACTCATAATACTTTGAGACGTGATGAGACTGACATAGAAAGTGACTGAGGAAGTGGCTATTTTTTCTCATAGTACTTTCTCATTATTCTATTTTGAGAAATATGTGGAGGAAACCATTTCATTGCTGCAGAGCACATAATGGAGATGCTAAATCTGTGGGCTATGGTTAACTGATGCATTTTGAGGTTCTAACTGTAACTATAATCCTTCAATGTAACTTGTATGATGCAAGTTAATCTAAATTTTAAACCCTTGGAAATTTTACATGAAACACCTCAGTTTTTGTATCATGAAGAAATGATTGCCAGCTCGGTTCATTCATTAAGGCAGAGATTATGAGTTTTATACCTTTAGTCATTATGGGTGTGGGTGAGATTTAGCATTATGCAACTTCTTTTACTGTTATTTGTTCGTGCATGTGAATTTTGTGAACTTTTCATTTCTCATAATGTTATGGATGAGAAGTTGCTCCAGCATTTGGATGCCACCAAACTGGTCCTGATATTTGTTATAATAGGCATCAAAAGGATAAGAGGAAAGGTAAAGGCATGTATAGCTGATCAAATGGAAGGGGAACAAACATGCATTAAGAGTTGCTATACTCTACTTACTGCATGGGATGTGATTGAATAAAATTATTACTATAACTTGGGATATACCTCCTCTTCCTCCTAAGGTTTTTTATTTCTTTCTTCTCTGTATCATTTGTTTCGCTTGCATTTTAACATTGAATTCATGAATGATCCTTACCTTCTTTGCAGAAGTGGCCTTGTGTGTTCTTAATTCAATTCTATGACAATTGATTAATATGTGGACGAATGATAAAGTTTGGTGGATTTCAACGATAAGCCTTTTTTGTTCTAAAAAATAAATTAAATTAAATTGAGGTTAGTCATATTGAAACAGGTAAACTGTCTGAATTTATAAATAGAATGAGGTTACCGTGTATGCATTTGTTGTTATTTTGGTTTGTACCTTAGGCGATGGAAACAGTTTGCTTGAGTTTTGAAATGTTAATTTGTGAGGGGTTGCAGTTGCATTCTTCCTACCACCCAAGAGGTTGAAAATGATGAAATGTAGTGGTTCCATATCATGCTTATCTATCTGTGTTTTATTGGGAATATCTGGCAATGAATCACTACTGGAGGCCTGCTGATAAAGACAGTCACTATACTTTTGCTATTGACGAAAATTTAACTCTTAGATAACGGTGATTCATCATCATTTGAAGTTTATCGGGTTCAGTGTGATGTTTGTGAGACGCTCTCCCCTGTTTACTCTCACTTGGAATGGTTGCATTGCATGAGTATAAATGGTTGTTTCCAACAATTAAATGTTAGTTTGTCTGACATATTTGCATAACTGCATTAGTTACATGCTTATTTTATGAATGCAATTCTTCTTAAAATTGTTATTTTTGTTGTTTTTCAGACACAGTTCTTAGTAAAATGGGTGAAGGGACATAATGATTGGTTTCTAATAGTTTTATTTCAATATTCTGCATTTTCTAGATCTATTACATCAATATGTATTCTTAGAGCGTTTGCCTAAGGCTGTTGTCTAAAATTATGCAGGAGCTTTTGGTCAAGAATTGGAATGTTTTTCCAATGAAAAAAAAAAGAAACTGTGGCAAGTAAAACAGTGTGCTCCATATATTAGTACCGTGAGGCTCCATATCTTGCTGAGGCTTACCAGATATGATGTGTGTACATATCTTATACCGACTACTAAATTATATATTTTATGTACTTGATACTGTGTTGGGAGTTTATAGTGTACATATATAATAAGTTAATAACTCATTTAATTATGGATAATATAGTCCTTAAATATTTGAAACAAATGAAATGTGTTGAATTGACACATCAGATGATTTTGACCAATTGTATCGTCCAAGTCATTTATTGTCTCTCGTACATGCTTTATGCTTTATGTTTGATCCATACTGATTTAAAAATTATTCTTCTTATGTCGCCAGAATTCATTGAACTGTCAGACTATAAGGTACCATCTTAATTATTCTCCTACTATCCTGATTCGATTTCATTTATCACTTATCAACTAGTGAAACTAGTGGGTTAGCACTAGTGGAGGGGTGTATGTAAGTGACTTTTGGTTAACAAATTTTTACTCTAAATAAATAAAATAATATGGACCTATGAACTTGTTTAGTAGATAGACAGATACTCTTCTTTAATTAACAATGTTATCAGAAAAACCGCTATGATAGCGGTATGATGAAAATCAATGACAGTTGTAGTTTATCGTTATAACATGGAGGTGGCATTGTGAATTTTTTTATGACGGACTGTGGTGGCTGCTTTGGGTTTCACATAATAGCGTTGCATAATGGACATGGCAAAAGGAACAGCAACAACAACTGTGCAACTCTTCATATTCTGTTGTATTTTAATTTTTGAATCTGAAATTTGTGATGTCATTTGATTTTGTTTTTATTTAAATTTCTTAGACATAATATTATCAGTTATTAATATTTTAAGATTTTTTAAAATTATTTATAACTATATATTTTACTTTTTTATATCATGTTTATGTATATATTTAGTTTTATTTTTATCCGCAATGCTTTCATTATAACCCATTATGATTTTTGATATATTTTCATAAAGGAATTTTAGGTTTTGATACTTTTCGTAACCGATGTGCATAACATTGCTAATTAATTGTTTGGTGTAGCTTTAAGATAATAACTTCTTTTTATCCTTTTGCCTATAATATCTTGTCAATGCAATATATTCTTTTTATCTTAAGAAGAAAATTTAGTTAAGAGATAATAAGGTATACAATATTTGAACTTTCTCTTGATCTTTTTAGTATTTGATTATGATTATTATTACTCTCATCACGTCATTATCGTTTACGATTATTTTTATGCCGTTATCACCTCATATGCAATGCTTTTTACGACCATTTTCATCCTTATTATTTCAAATATTACTACTGTTAGAGTTCTAAATTTGTTATGACAATTGCCATTACTTTCATTATTATTTTCATAATTTCTTATTATCCATTTCATTATTATTATTGCGGCAAAAAATAGAATATTGAGATCATTCTTTAGGAGTTTTGATGACGATAAAAGCAAGTCTAAGAATTTAAAGTGATGACAAAAGATATTGGAATTCTTAGCATTTTATTTATATGATCAAATCTTTGTATTAAGTCATATATTAGTGAATATTTTGTGTAGGACTTAGCTTAGAAAGTCACAAAGTAACATGCACAATGAATTCCTAAGAGAATTTTTTAGTTTTCAGAAAAGTTGTGATAATTGATGGTTATAATTGATTATCTAATTAAAATCAAGATTCTCAAGTTATGTTATGTGATAATTGATAATCGTTGTTGGTAATTGATTATCATAGTGAAAATATGTTTTCAGAACACTTTTTGTGATAATTAATTATCTCTTTGAATAATTGATTATCAAGGATAGTTGCAACATGTCTTTTTTAGTTTCTTGATCTAATTTTTGAATCTATATATTTTGGGAGACTTATTTCAAACATAACTTTTCATTCAAAGGTTTAGTGTTGTTATTGCAAAAGAAAATCTTTGTTTGTCAAAAAAGACTTTGAAAAACTTAGTGTGATTAGAGTACAATGTTATTGAATATCGGCTATGGCAAAAACCGGTAGCAGTTTTCCAGCTAGTTGTCACAACAAGATGGAGGTGAATTGGGTTTTCCATGGCAGCCGCTTTGGACATGGCGGGTGGCGGTGGTAGAGCGGTTGTCGTGAAAAAATTGGACTGAATAAAAAAAAAAACCAACATCTTAAATGGAGGAGAAAAGAAGAAACGGGAGTAGGGAACGGCGAAATGGGTGGGAGAAAGAAGATAACATTCAAAACCTAATTGCATCTTTTACTTTCTAATTCATTTAAAAATTGGGTCTGACTTATTAAACCTTTATTTACCCTAACGTGCAAAAGATCTCATCCTTTCTTATTTTATTCTTTTACCTTAACTTTAGCCACCATTTTCATATTCTTTTAAAACTGGGCCTGACCCATAAACATTTATTTAATCTAACCTACTTGCAAAAATTCTTCTCCATTCTTATTTTATTATTTTACCTTAACTTCCTACCAGGTATTTTTCTTTAACTTTTTAACCTAAAGCTTCCCACCCACGTTAACTTCTTTCTTAGCTAACGTTAGTGAATCAATTGTCACTACCAGCCATTATTGCAGCTGCCAACCGCCAGTCGTCGCGCCACCATTGACCGCCACCACTGTTGCCGCTAGCCACCACCAAGTCTATTTTTTTTTGTTAAATATGTTTTTGGTCCCTCAAGTTTAGTGAAAATTGGAATAAGTCCCTCTTCGAAATTATTGACCAATTTAGTCCTTTATCTTTAACAATGTGTGGATTTAGTCTTTTTAATCAAATTTTGTTAAGTTTATCTTACGTTTAAATCGCATTTCATGATAGTATTTGAGTTGTTTATGTCGTTCAACACATTTTCATTTTAATGTTAACTCAAATATTATCATAAAACACGTTTGAAACGTAAAAAAAAGTTAACAAAATTTGGTTAAAATGATTAAATCCACATATTTCTAAAGTTAAAGAACTAAATTATGCCAAAATTTTGAAGAGAGACTAATTCCAATTTTGACTGAAAGTTAAGAGACCAAAAACATATTTAACCCTTTTTTTCAATTTTTTAATTTTTTCTACTTATCTACTTTCACTATAATTATTTTGTACAAAATATACCTATTTTCTAGCAACAATAATGGCCAATGATAAGGATCCTTCAAGAACATCTCATAGAAGTGACCCGGGTTGGAACATCTGATGGATGAGTCAAATTTAAATACAATTGTTTCAATTATTGTGGAAAGTTATGAAAGGAGGAGTTACTAGAGCAAAAGAACATCTTATGCAAAGAAGGTCAATGTTGTTGCTTGCACCAAGACTCCCAAAAATTTGAGAGAAGAACTTTGGAAATTATATAAAGAAAAATAAGACAGCTCCTCCGTCAATCTTGGATATACCACAACTAATGATAACCATGAGAGTGAAGATGAAGTTGAAATTTCCATGACTAGTAATGATAAAGGGAGAAATAACAGTGGAAGAAAAGGACCAATGGATATGTTTTGTAGAAATCCAGTTGGTGCAATAGAGATGAGAAAAAAGGAAAAACTAAGGCAAGTTAACATCAAAGAGGCATGTGACAAAAATTTAAAGGCCTCGACTCATCAATATATTGCTTGATTTTGGTACTAAGCAGGCTTGTCATTCAACCTTGTGAGGTTGAAAAGTTTTCAAGATATTATTGATGTCATAGGTGCATATGGACCTAATTTACCTACTCCTAGTTATCATGAAATTAGAGTTCCACTTCTCAACAAGGAAATTGAGTACATTGATAAGTTGTTGCAGGATTATAAATTGCAGTGGAGCAAAGATGGTTGTTCTATTATGTCAAATGCATAAACTGACCAAAAGCACCAATGCTTGATTAACTTTTTGGTGAGCTCCCCTACAGGGACAATGTTTGTCAAGTCCATTGATGGTTCTAACTTTGTGACGACAGAAGAAAAAATATTTGAGATGCTTGATTCCCTTGTAGAGAAAATTGGAGAAGAAAATGTTGTGTTATAACAAATAATGGGAGCATTTAATATGTTGGCTGGTAAGTTGTTAGAAGAGAAAAGACCCCATCTCTATTGGACTCCTTGTGTTACCCACTATATAGATTTGATGCTTGAAGACATTGGAAAGCTTCCTTTGATAAAAAAGACAATTCAAACAGGAGTTAGTCTTGTTGTCTTTAACTATAGCCATTTTAGTACCTTGACTTTATTGAGACAAAATGTTGTTCGAGTTATAACAAATAATGGGAGCAATTATATGTTGGTTGGTAAGTTGTTAGAAGAGAAAAGACCTCATCTCTATTGGACTCCTTGTGTTTCCCACTGTATAGATTTGATGGTTGAAGACATTGGAAAGCTTCCTTTGATAAAGAAGACAATTCAAACAGGAGTTAGTCTTGTTGTCTTTATCTATAGCCATTCTGACAATTCAAACAGGAGTTAGTCTTGTTGTCTTTATCTAAAGCCATTCTAGTACCTTGTTCTTATGTTGGAATCAAGTTGTATTCACTCTCAAAGTCATGGCTCCTCTTGTTCATGGGCTTCGTCTAGTGGATGGGGAAAGGAAAGCAATTATGGGTTATATATATATATATATATA
>Ga0214544_1000648_pt1 | contig 66047 bp, 41 predicted proteins | sample CNSS3metaG_FD_160074 | JGI IMG/M metagenome (GOLD analysis project Ga0214544, IMG submission 160074) | Root nodule microbial communities from cowpea collected in UCLA plant growth center, Los Angeles, California, USA - CNSS3 | ecosystem: Host-associated > Plants > Roots > Nodule | place: USA... | reverse complement strand
CACAAAGTAATTACACCACCAATTCAACCAATTCATGTTTCATGCTTAACAAATCCAATTCAGACATCATATCATACCAGAACATAATTACATAGATTTAAATAATAAAACAATAATACAAAAGTTATGTACTCGAACCCAAGTCCTCTCACACAATTTAAGTACTCTCAACCACTTGAGCTAGTACTTTTCCACATCATACCAACCATAATTTAATGTCATAATTATTTCCCCTCCCGTATTTATTAATTAATTATTTAATTAATTAATTAAATTCTACGGGTCTTACAGGTTGTGTAGGGGGGTTGCTACAGTGGGTGTATAGTCATTGCGGAATTTGGTATAGAGAGTTTGCATCTCCTCCATGCGGACGTAGTCAGCGGCACGGAGTTTCAATTCATGCATGGAGGCGGGTGGGTGGAGGTAGACATTGTTAGCGAAGGGGCCGGGTTTGAGAGTGAGTGTCATGCACTGAAGGATCATTTCCTGATTGAGGTGTGGTGTGCGAAGGGCAGCCTTACTGAAGCGGTCAATGAAAGCTCGTAGCGTCTCATCTTGTTCCTGTCTGACGCCAAGAAGGGAGATGGTTGTAGTTCGATATGGGCGACTGTCGGCGAAGTGAGTGGTAAACATGTGGGAGAGGGTGTCGAAGCAGTCGATGAAGTATGGCAGAAGGGTGGTAAACCATTCGAGGGTAGGGCCTTTAAGGGTGGTAGGAAAGGCCTTGCAGAAAACGGCATCGTGAGAAGTGTAGAGGGCGACGTGGGTGAAATAGACCTTGAGGTGTTCGTCTGGATCAGTCTCACCTGTGTAGCGTTCCAGTGTGAAAGGTTCCCACTGGGCAGGGAGGGGGGTGTTGGCCATGAAATCAGTAAAAGGATGACGGCGTCTGGGTTGTGTGGATGGGAGCGGGTGAGGGGGGATGGGATGGTGAACGAGGGTGGGAAAAGTTGATGTAAAGTTGTGAGGGGGGATATGGGTGGTAGGGAGGGTGGGAGGCATGTTGTAGGGTGGGATGTGGGTGGTGGGTAGGGTGGAAGGGATATTGTAAGGTGGGATGTGGGTGGTGGGTAGGGTGGCGGCGGGTGTAGGAGCCGCGGTGTTTCCTGGGAGGGTGGGATGGAAGTGTGTATGATGGGTTGAGAGGATGGGCGTTTGTTGAGTGGTGGTGAAGGTGTGCGGGGTAGGATTGTACTCGCTTTCCTCTTCAGTGGGCTGGAAAGCTGGGGACCTTACGGCATCAGATGTTTCCTTAGCCTTTCCCTTTTTAGTGGGATCGACTTCGATCTTTCGCCTTAGCCGTGAGTTTTCCTATCGTAATGCCTCCAACTCATCAGCATTGCGTTTCTTCAAATCAGTCAGTTCCTGTTGCATCTTGGCTTGACTGTCTAGGATAGCGGCCAAGTCCGGAGTGGTAGTAGTAGGTGTTGCAGGGCCTGCTTCAGCTTGCTTGTTAACTCCTGCTCTGCTACGGGTAGAAACCATCTTCGAGAGAATGCAGGTTGGTTCATAAAGTATTATCTCGTGCCCCACGGTGGGCGCCAATTGTTCCTGCGGAGAACAAATAAGATATGTCAGACACAAGCGTTACCTTATCCCAATCTGTAATCTCCTCAGTAGGCTTCCTCCCGGCTGGTATATGTCATTTGTGGGTATCTCGGTTTGGACCCGAGAGGGGTTACCTGCGGAAGAGACTTTGACGCTCAAATTAGCAAAAAACTCTCAAAAAGTCAAATCTCGTAATTAAGGGAGTAATGAATGCGTACCTTTAATTGCTGGGGTCCATACATATTTATAGATTATTAATTATGTTTAGCCACGTCATGGGCTGGGCCCCTGTTTGGGTCGTAGGTGGGCCTGGGTCTTAGGCCAGGCCCCTTAGTTCGATTATCGTGGGCCCTTAGGGGCCTTGCTGGTAGTGCTCTGAATTAAGTTCTTGCTTAATTATCCTAAGTTAGCGGCTTAGGCCGGTTACCCTTTAACGGCTTAGGCTGGGTATTGTTACTCGTTCATACATGTTGATTATTTGCGTCTTTGGAGGCTATTTAGACAGGTTTTATGGCTATAATCAGACTAAGTCGGGTACGTGTGGTATATCAGTCCCCCAGTCTTTGCCGGTATAGCTATAGCGGCAAAGGATGAGAAGTGTGTTTGGCTAGGCCGACTAGGTGTGGTACAATAGTTAAACAATTGTACTAACCATGCCTTGACAACAACAAAAGGAGTTGCATTGTTCATAATTCTCAATACCAATTTTCGATACCAAAAGGTTTTATAGACCTCTTAGCATAAAACAAATATTACTCACCTTGGCACATATCCCCTTATCCATAACTGAAGTTCTCAAAAACTGGTATAATAACAACACTTCTTAATAAGCTCCATGAAAACAAACAATATCATGGGCAACCTATGGTAATGACAAATCAAAGAGTAATTAATACTTTAAACACCACATCTTAATGATAAAGGTCTGATTAAGAACAATTGAGCCTTGAGCTTGTACAAGAACCTATGTTTGGTCATGGCCTAGTACCACCCCTATACATACAGGTAGCGTAGGAAGAGGTATGTGATTCTCATTTATTCTGCCATTAATACACATAACTATAAACTTTACTTAAGCGTCATAGTGCCATTTTACAAGTACCAAAAACAATATGAGAGAACTTAAAGTGCAAAGAGAAAAGTAGCATTACCTAGAAGACCGAGAAGACCAAGCAAAAAATAAAGAAGCGCATGTGTTACTAGATTTATATTGTGTGGCCCGGTCGACTGCCTAAGCTGACCGGCTACCACCCATATAGATCACTTAAATACTTAATTAGCGCAAACAGGTCAGTAATCAGGATTTAAAATGATTAGACCATAATTAGACTAGTCCTAATCACAAGCCGATGGAGAAAATTATAAATACATGTTAAAGGTATGGGTGTTGAAACTTTTGTCTCGCATTAATTACAACATTTATTACTTTGATAGGTACCCACCGATCGATTAACAAACAAGAACGCCAAATGGACAATAAGAGTACAAATTAAGAACTTGAAATTGTTTAAGTAGACGTTTAACTCCTATATTTGAAACAAAATCTATAAGTCTTATAAGAATATTTGATACCTACCGTAGAGTCAAATGATTGTGTGACACATATGATGCAGAAGTCAAGAAATACTTGTCAAAGAACATGTTAAGAAAAATGTAATGTATTCTTTATATATATATATATATATATATATATATATATATATATATATATATATATATATATATATATATATATATATATATATATATATATATATATATATATATATATAATTTAAATTTACAATCTTATTTACTTTTAAGTCTTTAGAAACTTTAAGTTGTTACTATTTAGTTCTCTGCAAAGTCCAATACCCACGTTCTACATAATTGAGAAAGCAAAAAATGAAGAAAAAAAAAGAGTTAGATATGAAAGTTAATAAAATATTTAATTAAAAGGCGTGGTTCACAGTTCTAATAGTTTTGTGCGATGCTCGAAAAGAAGACGATGAAAATAACTCCCGACAAAGCAGATATTTACTAATATCTATATATGTGGCCCTCTTATAGGTTTTGAATGTGATGTGAGAAAACACACCCACCAGAGCTCATTCAAAATATGCACACGACACTCCATAATTTATAAAAAAATAAGTATTTAAACGATACATAAAGTTATCGTGTAAGATATTACTTAATGAAAAAGTTGTTAGTTTGAAGTATTGAAATATAACTATTCTAAAATATTTTATATTTTTATCATACACTATAACTTGTATACACTACATTAGAATAAGCGTTAGACATGTTTATATTTCCTTGAAATTCATGTTAATTTCAAACTTTAATACATTATTTTACAAATAAATAAATATAGGGTTTTTGCTAAATATCTTTTATATTAAAGTTAAGGAGATTATAATTTTTAAAATTTAAAAATTAAATTATATAAAAATTTAAAATTAAATTATTTAAAAATTTAAAATAAAAAATAATTTCAATTAACAAAGAACTAAAAGTATATTTAATTATTAAAATAATAATTAATTTATCGATATTAATAAAAATAATCAGGCCAGTTTATTTTAATCACTAATACGATAACTTTAAATTTTATTTTAAAATCTTTTTATAAATAAAGGAGCTTAAATAGTATTATATTTGATAATATTACTCATATTTTCACTTATGAGATTCACTTGAATTATTAATAAGGCAATGAATACATTCACATGCACTTACATATAAGATTGATGAACGTCTTGTCGGTAAGTTAACAAAATATTTAAATATAAAAGTATTACTAAATGATATTTTCGAAAACGAAATATTCTTTTGATAATTTAGAGACTATTTATTATTTGAAAACAATAGTTAATAAATAGTGTATTTTGGGTTTTACACTTCTGTGGTACAAAACTGACCCAATGTACTGTGTACATGTTTAGTCAGAAGACGTTGTTTTCAAAGTTACACTTTTTATCTTCTCGTATATTGTGTTGATTTTACCTTGTTTTTTATATATAATATAAATATATAGATTCATTTTCGTTAAATCATTTCACATGTTCTATTTTTTTAGCGAAATCTTAAATAGTTTTTCTTATATTTATTTGATTTAATTAAATTTTTATTTTTAAAAATTTATTGTAATTGATTACTTTCCGTTAAGTGTTAATTATGTGTCACGCGTCAGTACGTGGTTCTTTTTACTTTTTTTTTATTTTTTTTAATTTTTTTTTAATTTTTTTTTTAATTTTTAATGAATATATAAATATTTAAAATAAAATTTAAATAAATTTAGTGCAAAATATACATTTAAATAAATTTAATTTTGTTAAAAATATCAATTCTAATAAAAATACCATTGTAAAATTTATATAAAATTTAAATTTAATACAAGATGAAATTGATTCATTTTTAACAAAATTGGGACCAAATTGAGACAAAATAACAAATATAGGGACTACATTGAGACTTTTCACATCTAATAATGACATGTGGCAGTGTCACTGCCACATCACACTGTCTATGCCACATGGCACAATGTCAGATTGACATGTGGCAATTTTAATTTTTTTTTTAAAATTATAAAAAAAAATTAAAAAAAATTTAAAAAAAAATTAAGAAAAAATAAAAAAAGTCAAAAAAAACACGTGCTGACACGTGGCACATAATTAATACCGTTACTGGTCAACTAACGGAAAGTAACCAATTGTAACGAATTTTCGAAAATAGAGACTCAATTGAGTCAAATAAAAATGGAAAGACCTACTTGAAATTTTGCTAAAAAATGGAGACCTATGGAATGATTTAACCATTCATTTTATATAGATATCTAGACTTTAATACCTAAATAAGTAAAAAGTTAAATTTTATCTTAAAAATAAATCAAAACTAACCTATTGGGTACTTGGATATCTTTTTGATATTACATGATGTAAGGTTCTACACTGAGAATGTTTTCTAATCTTATTTTAGTTTTACAGTAGATTATTTTTAAACTTATTTTTCATATTTTCTTAGAAACACTAGGGAATGCTTACTTTCTATCTGAAGATATATTTTATGACAAGACAATTTTATAAATGCCACGTACATTTATATTGTCAAACGGTATTTAGTTAAATAAGACAAAATCTTCTATGACAAGTCGTCTTCAGCGTGAAAAATATCTTTTCATGTATTTATTACATTTTTTGGTTTTATCTAAAATGTAAGAAATGTTTCTGAGAGATAAAAAGAGTGACACATTGAGGAATTGAATTGATAACATCGATAATCTATTATCTGAGTTGTTAGGAATAATCAAGAAAATTAATTGGTAAAGAGAATTGAGTGAGGATTTTAGAACAGTGAAAATAATATACTTACAATATACATACTTAATTATTATTATTATTATCTAGCAAAACTAAACACATAATTTAACTTAACTATAATTATAAAATAAATCATATATGTCTAAATCATTTCATTTCTTCATATTTTTAAACATCTATAATCGAATCAAAACTATTTTTTTATTATTTCTCTTTGGATATTTCTCTTTAAAAAAATTATATTTGATAGAAAAATTATTTTAAATTATTCTAATTTCATTTCTTTGACTTATTAAATATTTTATATTTAAGGATATTTTCCTTGATCATATATTAATATAAAATTCCTCACAAGTTGTTGAATCTTAAGAATAGACTCATTTAATTGAATAATATTATTATCATGTTTTAGTATAGGTGAACAAATTGAATTTTGTGTTTCTTCCATATTTACATGTAACTTTCTTTTTAAATTTTAAAAAATAATCTATTATTTTATTATTTATCAATATAATTATTTAAGATAATCAAGACTAAAAAATAAATAATCAAAATCTAATTAAATATTGATAAACATAAATATTAAAAGAAAAATATATGATAATCAAGACAAATTAAAAATGCTCATAAAAAAATATAATAATTAACTTTTGCTTTTAGGTTCATAAAAAATTATTATACATGACATAACAAAAAATATATGAAATTAATATTTCATTATCAAATGGAAAAAAAAATAATTACCTGTTTTTTTTAAATATTGAATAATGTAGACAGACAATTAGAACATAAATAATGAATTTGTATTTAATTTTCTTTTCTTTTTTTTCAGAAACAAAAAAGAACATCTAAGACAATGAGAGATGAAACATACAAAGAAAGTAATTTAAGAGGCAAGAGAAGAGAAAATAAAAAAATATCTTAGTATGTTTTTTTATGTTTTATTATATTTAATTTTATGTTTTGCTATTTATTAACATTAAATTATTCACTTTTAAAAAAATAAAAATTCACCTAATTTAATTTTCATAAATTTTCATATACATACACAAAATTTTAAAAGTTTGGGGGCCACGACTCCTTCCGGCCTCAATGAAGATCCATCCCTAATTTCATGTGGTAGTATTATTTATAGACTTTTTGAACACTTAGTCATTGTGGTAGAAATCTAAATGGTCTTTGAACCGACAATTGATGACCACTTTGAGTGGTTTTACCTTACTTCCTCTTTAATGAACTTTTAAAGCCAATGACTAGTAAGTCTTTTTCAAAAGAGGGGCATCGACTTTAACACGAAGTACTTTATAATGAAAATATTCTCCCAATCAAGGTCATTACATCAATGGATAAATGCTTAAATCTCTATAAAATTTTAAGGAACGATAATAAAAGATAGGACAATTGGATTCTCAATAAGAGGCACACTAAGAAGACCTCTATTGCACATTGGTTAAAGTAAATGTTTTATGACTTCAATATTTATTCTATCCTCTCTAGAAAGGAGATATTCAACCCTCGACTTTAATTTATTAGGTCTCTGTCAGTATAAGATAAACCAAGGAGTATGATCAACATGAAAGAAGCATTGCCTTTGAGGATCTTGTGACGAGCATTTTAGCACTTTTTTTTAGTTTCTTAAAGGATGAAGTATAAACAGTGAAAAGAGGGTCATGCTGAGCACCATTCGAGGCCACCTAACCGACCTTAGGATTATGTTTTATCTTATAAAAATACATGAAATTATTTATAGTTGTCACAATTTAAATGTATTAGTAAAGAATTTGAAAAGCCTTTAAAAAATGAAGTTGGCTAGGTGCTACATACATAAATATTAACATTTACATTTTAAAGGAAATAAAGGAAATTAAATATATAGATCTTCAGAGAAAAACTATATACATAAGTAAAATCTCCCCAGTAGTAGTTTCGTGAACACGTTAATAATGATAATACAAGTTGGTACAGGACTATCCCTTAAGCCAATACAAAAAGAACTTTAGGAGAAAGCACTGCAGTTCAAAAGATATATGACAAGATCAATGAACAAAAGCTTTGAAGAACAAATCTCTCTAAGGCTCATGATGATACATGCAACTAGAAACTCAAAGGATATGAAGATCATGACTTATAGCTCACTTATAAAATAGTCTTAAGTAATTTAAAGGCATTTGTAATTTTATTTTAATTTTGTAAGGTCATTGGGTGAATGGGATCGCTAAGCGAGAGTTTAGATTTGAGTTAGCATAGTTTATAACTTTCATTGGATGAGTGAACTCGTTGGGTCAAAAACCTAAGTCTTTTTTTTGAATTTTCAAGTTATTTTATGGCATAGTGTTTTTTGGTTTTCTTTAGGGTCTTATGTTTCTTAATATTTATGTCTATATATATTAACACCAAAAAAGAAAATGTAGACACCTTTGAATTAAGATTCTTAAAAAAATGGTAGAAAAAAAGTTTTTCTTATAAATTCTTTTAACAAATTTGTAAAAAATATCTCATGTAATAATAATATAAATTTTTTTAGTAATAATTGGATTGTCAACTCAACTTTACTTTTATATATCTTAGTACCTTGAGAATTTTGTTCATTTTGGATAAGAATGTTTTTCACGTATTAAGGTTAACACATAATTTAGAAGTATATGTAGACTAAAAATCTAATTTGAAGTTGAAAGTGGTTAAAATAATTTGTTAAATTAAAAAGTATCAGTGAAAATATCTACCGAAATAGAGGTGAATATAAAATAATAAAAATAGACATGTTATACAATATTTTTATGTACATCTTATTTTATTTTGGGAATAAAATTTGTTACATACTATCATCTCGTAATATAAATTAGGTGAATTAAGTGCACGTTTAGTTTTGCGTACATAAAATTGATTTTCTAACAGAATTGTTTGATTTCTAAAATTAATTAAAAAATAAAAATTTTCAGTTGAATGATTCTGCGTCACCACTCAATCATAATATTTGGATTGGTATTCTCTTTGATCATAATGTTTGATCATAATGTATGTTTGGATTGATATTCTCATTAAGTAGTAAGAGACACATATAAAGTATGTACTAAACGTTCAGTTTAATAAAACTAAATATTTAATAATTATAATTTTGACTTTTTTAATTAATTTTGAATTTTCAAAAATTTTATTTAAAGATTGATTATATAATTTATATTTAGTTTCAAGTTTTAGTTTTATAATTCTCAACATATTTATTAATTTCACTTTTTCTTTCTTATTTTTACTTTTCTTTTCTTTTCAACCTTTTTATACAGGAATGATTTGCTGTATCTAGACGGAAAGCAGTATCTGATCAAAAAACGTGCTCTGATTGTGTGGCAATTGATCAGTTTAGTACATATTTTCAACGACCAAAGAAAATGGTTTCACCGAGTCCTAATCCTGGGGTACCCTCTGTCTGTCTTTTGTTCACCGTATTTACTAATGTCTGTGCTATACAGATGTGACACTGATTACCAATTATATTATAACAAACTGAAATGGCAATAAAATCGTTTTCTTACCCTGTTTTTTAAGTTGTTTTAAATATACATATAATATATATAACTTTTAGTACAATAAATTTTAAATTTAAAATATGTTTGTTCCAAAATTATTATCTTATGGTTAGTTTTTAAAGTAAAAGTATTTAGTATTTCTATTTTATAGAAGTTAATGTAAAATATTATTTTCAACATATAGTCAAATATTTTTACGATAAAAAAAATTGGATAGCACGATAATATATATTAATCCTTAATAAATTTATAATCCAGTTCATGGTGAAAAAGAATGTTGTTTGTCATTGAGGACGATGTTGATGATGAAATTAATTACGGGTACGTGATTTTCAAAATTATAAAGGGTAGACTGCTTTTGTTAATTTTTCATATGAAAATGAAGAGAAAACAAAACTCTAACACAATAGGTAATGTTACATTTTCTACGAATAGGAATTATAACCCATTTTATAATTATTGCAAGTCACATTCCATATTTTAATAATTCTAATTTGATCATCGTCAAATCAAAATATTACTTTAGGATATCTACACATTAATCTTTCATGACAATTACGCTCTCAGATATAAATTTAATATTAATATATCATTTTATAATTTTAACTAAACAAATAATGGTACTAACACATTTAAATAATATACATGTGACCAAAATTCTAACAATCTCTCATTGGTCACATGTGTATATCCTTACAAATGTGTTCGACTTTGTGAACACAAATTTGTCATTATATTCATTGGACATAACCAATTAATCATGTCTATTAATTATATTAATACATAGAAGTAAAGTGATTTCCGTCATATTAACCATAACTAAACCCATCAATGATCACTAACACTGACACAACCAAAGGATAGAAATTCATCATAAAATGCATTTCATGAAAATCACATGAAGGTAGCCAATACATGTCGATTTTCAACTAGTCCTACTTTACCTTAATTAGATCAATCAACAACATTATTGTACAAAGTGTAATGATTGAATTTCAAACTTTATATTTGATCAAAATAAATTATCCAACTACACATAATACCAAACTTAGAACATAAATAGCATAAATGACTAACTCCCACTAAACTAAAAAATTTTCAAACGATAAAACATCCATCCAAATAGTGCATTAATGAAATACCTTGGTGTAGCTTCCTTCGTAAGACGATTCACTACCATGGAGTGTATTCCTTTATGTTCTATAAAAAATTGTTCACTTGGTACCATTTCCTTGACAACTAGAAACTTAATGCCAATGTGCTTTAACTTGATCAAATTCTTATTACTGTTGGGATATAGATAAGATAGTTGATCTGTTGCTACACCTTGGGGAACTAATCTTGAAACTCTACTAGTCATTCATACTCATGTAGAGGAGGATGATTAGGTAGTGAGAGTTGCAGGAGGTCATGTCATGAGAACGATCATAGAGTTCTATGACATTAAAAAGGATTTACCTTATGTGTGGTAACTCGGGTAAGCGATGTTCCACTACCACAAGTGCATAGCGTCCCTAGACAATCTGATAAAATGCACATGTGTGATCTTGATCTCTTATGATAAAATTGGTTGTTTGTGAGGTATGATTGTTCTTGTATATCTAGCTTACCCTTACACTTTGTAGTCTTGTGTTATTTTCTTCTATTGCGACGATCACCATTTTGGTGGGAGCAAATGAAATTGTAGGTTTAGAAACACTTCTAGAGGATGAGGAGCTATTAGATAGAGTACGTAAAGGTTTTGAGGAGCTTTAGTAGTGATTAGTTCATGTATAAAGCTTGTTAGTTTAGTTGGTTTATATAAATGATATGTAAGACTGTATTAATATATCTTATACACTGGATTACTTGTTTTTAATACTATAATAAAAAGTTTTATTTATTAGTTTTAAGCTATTAAAATGAGATATTACATTTTTTGTATTAAAGCGGTTCATCCTTATGATGATCTGCGAATTATAGATTTGTCATGACTTATTTATACTGGAGTTCAAGTTTAGTAAGGTTTGTAGGAGAATTTAACTACCAAGAAATTGTATTTCAATCAACTTTTTTTATTACCAATATATTTATTTCACATTTATTTCACATTGGAGTTTTCCATTATGCATTGTCATGAGTGGAAAACAAATTTATTATGATTCATAACGCTGTTATATTTTCATTTAATAATTTTAAATTCGTTTATGTTGAAAAAAAAATTGTAGAGAATGGATAAAAATCAATAAAAAGACGGTAAAAAAATAATATTCAAATTTTAAGAAATTATCTTTAAATTTAAATCAATTTTATAAAATTAGTATATAAGGTGGAGTTTAACCAATAATATTTTGTAGAATAAATCAAATGATTCCAATACTATTTAAAAAAAATGAATTTTAAATTTATATTTAATAGATATTAGATGTCTACCACCCACCAAATAATTGGCACGTGCCAATTACAACCATAAATAACCAGACATCTTCCCCATTTTCCTTCAAGCTCCAACATTAGTCCCCTTCTGTACCATGGCAAACAACACCGTTTTCAGCCTTTTCTTTTTCGTTACTCTCTTCACATGCCTTGTCGCTGCCATTGTCAACAATGACCACATTTTATTGCCGAGTCAGCTCCACCAGGACAACTCACTGAGTTCGTCCTCGAGTTGCACGGCACCCGACCCAAAGCTTAACCCGCGCCCGGTCATCGGAATCCTGTCGAACCCCGGCGACGGAGCCGCCGGCCGCCTCAGCAACAGCAGCGGCATTTCATACATCGCCGCCTCCTACGTCAAGTTCGTGGAGTCCGGTGGTGCTAGAGTTATTCCTCTTCTCTACAACGAGTCACCGGATAGCCTTCTCGCGGTAAATCATGCCAAAAATATATTATTACAAAATATATAAGGGATAATTAATACAAAATTAATTGATGTGATGTTCTTCTTTTCAAATAGATTATATAAAAGAATCCACTGGGAGTATCAATTAAAAAATAAAATCCAAAGAAATAGTTAAGAAGCACATACACAAATTTTAATTGTATATTACAACAACAAAATAAAAATAAATATATATTATAATAAATGTATACGAGGAAAATTTAGAAATTTATTATCTTTAAGAGTTCAAATAGTACTTTTTAATATATGCATTTGAAAGTGAAGAATAAAGTTGAGATCTTAAAAGGTAAAATATGTATTTAGTGACGGTGAAGAAATATAGCATTCTGATGGTTTAACTTCGATTTTTGGTTTAATTTGTTGCAGAAACTGTCTTTGACAAATGGAGTGATCTTCACTGGTGGGTTGGCTTCATCTGGTCCATATCTCAAAGCCCTTCAATTTGTTTTTCAGGTAAATAATGTTTTTTTTTTTATATATATAATAACTTTCCAAGGTGCATTGATTAACTTTGTTCCACAATTTTATATTTTAATATTCAGATTCATGGATCAAATCCTTTTGATTAGTAAGGACTTGTGGAAATTGATTTTCAAACAAAAACATATCACCTTTTGATTTTGTAGCCTTAATCAGCATTGTTATTTGCTAACAAAATTCTATCCATATTTTGTACAAGATCTAACTTGAAAATATACACACGTGAAAATAATTTATTTTTCCTAAAAAGCGAGTTAACTATTTTTTATCTTTTTTTTTTCAATAAAAAATAATGTATTTTTTTTTTTTTTTTTTGCATTTTTCTTCTATTAAGTTGCATTTGGTAACTTAAACAGACTAATATGAATATTTAAAAAAAAAGTAAGAAGGTATGTAAAAATAACTTTATGTAAAATTAATTATATGCTAAAGTTTAGTTTTTTTTAATTATTTAAATATTTTTTTAATCAATTCCTAAGACTGATGAGACAGCAAGTTGAGATGTACTTATTTATATAATTATTTGAATTAAAAAATATTTATTAAAATTAGTAAAATAATAAAACTAATAAGTTATTTTATTATTATAAATAATTATTTAAATTTAACAGTTGAGAGAATAAAATTGTAAAAATAAAATGACACAAAACATGTGTATCATTTCTCTACACCCATCGATTTGCTCCATAGAATAATAAACAAAAAATTGTTTATGAATGAAATTCATGTTGATACATGTGTTTGTATAATTTAAAAATAATTTATGGAATTTTATCTGTGTGTGCAGGCAGCTTTAGAGAGAAATGATGCTGGTGAACACTTCCCAGTTCTTGGCCTCAACTTAGGTGGAAACCTGCTAATAAAGATCGTAGCTGAAGTAAGTTTACATTAGGGGATGAGAGCTTATCAAATGTATACTTTTAAAGCGTTAATTATATTTTTTTTATTTTTAATTTATTTTAAAAATTATATTTTATTCTTAAATTAAGTTATATATCTATTTTAATTTTTATATTTTATGAAAGTTATATAAAATATACTTCTCACAATATCAAAGTTACATTTTCATAAAGTAGATAAAAAGCATATTTAATTATTTTTTAAAATTATTCATTGCTATTATTATTATTTTTCTTAAATTACTGGAAAAATACTCATACTGGTTAATCTTCTTGATTCTTGTTACATTTTTGTGGTGTGTTGTATTCATATTTCTGGTTTTCCTTGGAAATAGCAAGCTGATGTTCTTGAAACATTCAATGCATCGAGCTTGCCGAGTTCTCTTCAATTGTGGATTAATGCACTTGAAGATGGAAGTCTATATCAAACGTAAGTTATCTACATTATACATTTTCGATCTCAGAAGAAGCATTGAAACAACAGAACATGAAGAACTATAAACTTGTAAATGCTTCAGTTCATAATTTACAAACATTCTTTTCAACAAATTCATTGATCTATTATTTCAATTTCTTAGAACCAAAGATTAAGTTTAACCTCTTCTTTTTCCTCTATAGTTTTCCTTTAGATTTGTTGCAACTGGTGAGATCAGAGTGTCTGGTCCTGCACAATCATAGAGTGAGTTTGTGTTCGCAATTACAGTTTGAGACTTCAATTATTCTATACTGTCAGTTTTTTTTTTTTTTTTTTTTTTTTTTATTTTTTTTTTTTTTTTTTTTTTTTTTTTTTTTTGTTTAATTCTTGTTTCCTACACTTTACAATTCCTTAATTTTATTATAATATTTTTAAATTAAATGATGTAATTTTAGCATTTTTTTTTACATGGCAGTATGCCATAACCCCACGCAGGCTTCAATATAACAGAAAATTATCCAGCTTTTTTGACATTTTGGCAACATCCACAGACAGAGATAACAAGGTATTAATTAAATTAATGTTTTTGTTAATTTGTTTTCTTTTCATCTTAAACCTATTTTTCCTCATATTCTAACTTTATCATTAATTATGATTGTAGGTTTTTGTTTCCACGGCACGTGGTACGAAATATCCTGTGACTGTTAACCTATGGAACCCAGAGGTAATTTATAAATTTGCTTTTAAAGATAAACACTATTTTTTTTATTAGTAACTCTCAATTTGATAATTCAATTTTATTTTTAATTTTAACTATAATATTGCACCTTTCTACCAAAAAAATCTTGCAGAAAAATGCCTTTGAATGGGCCACATCTTTGAAAGCCCCTCACACAGCGAATGCAGTTCTGGTTACTCAGTCCGCTGCAAACTTTTTCGTGAGGTCAGAACACATACTTTGATATTTTTTTCCACTTTGAATTATAAGATAGGTTTCGACAGGTTTGGTTTCCATTACATCCGATAATCTTACATAGTTTAGAATAAGAGATAAAAAAAAAATTTAAATATTATTTCTTTTATATTTTTTAAAAATAAAACCGTGATAAAATTTCAGACTCTAAAATAACATTATTTTGGATGCGATGATCGATGATAACAATGTTATCTCATAAACTTGGAATCTTGGATTCGGAACAATATATGTTTCTTATTTTGTTTTGGATTTTTGGTTGTGGTGAGTGTGTTTGAACATGAATCTGTGAATGGTTAACATGTGAGTGACTTTGATGAATTTGGGAGCAGTGAAGCTAGGAAATCCTCAAACAGACCTGATGCTCAGGCAGTGCGAGACAATCTGATCTACAACTACAAGGCCACTTATAGTGGAGTTGCTGGGTAAGTTTATCTTTGTCACTGTTATTCATTTCGTAGCACATGACAAAGTTTTTACATGGTTTCTTTTTGCAACTTGCAGGAAAGGATTTGATCAAGTCTATATCTTTGAGTGACTCTAAGTGTTGGGAGTTTCATTGAGTGTGATTTTGTGCACAATAAATTATGAACGGTGGATGTGTTTCGAGGAATAAAAGTTTGTGCACACTGATGTTTGTAATATGCTTAATATCGGGGCATTGCTCTGCTTATCAATGAGATATTATAATGTTGTTGTCCCCAAACCTTAGTGTGTTATTGAGAGCAATTTAAACTTATGTCGTATATCTGTCACAACTAATCGTTAAAAATTTAGAAGAGTAGTCATTATAATTTATTATGAAAAATTACAAAAAATATTTAAAAGATTGTTTTTAGAACTAAGTTTGAATCTAAGAGTCGATGAGAAAAGACGAGTTTACTTGTTAGCATAAATGAGATACATAGCTTAAGATGCAATACCAAGTCATAATAATTAAATTAAATGAATGGAAAACACACCTTACTCTTCTATATCATTTCCTATGTGTGTGTTTTTCGTGTTCCCATGAGAAGAAAATTGAATGAGAAGTTGGGAAGACTAGAGACAAATGAAGCGAAAGTGAGTGTAACGGGAGGAAAAAAACTAGGAAAAATAGAAGGACCAAAGAATGGTTATATCTTTTGTTAATACAAAATAAAAGTTTTATTTTACACATATTATTCAATTCTAAACTAACAAAAGGACACTTCTTCTATTAAATAATATATTTGACCCAATTCAATTCAAAATTTTGATTCTACAAAAGGAATAAATGATAACGTGTCAATCAAAGACAATTTTGAACGTTCCAAAATAAATCAGAATCCAAAAATTATCTCTCACTTTTTTCTTCTCAACTTCCGCTCCTCTTTCCTGTCAACATCTTTTTTTCCTCTCTCTCTCTCTCTCTCTCTCTCTCTTCTTCTCACGTCTTTCTCACTCACAATAGACTCTTCAACTTCTTCTCTATCTTCCTGTTTTCTCTATTTTTCTCACGCGCACATAACACCTCTTCATCTTCAGACTTCTCTTTTTCGATTTGTCTAACTTCTTCAGATCTGTAGTTATTTTTGTGGTATCTCTGTTTTCGTCATTCTTTTCAGATGAATGAAATGAGAAGATCTGAAGATATCATTTTTTTACCCAGATCTGAAGATGTTGCATCTCTATTTTCGTTTGTGTTTTCACCTTTCTCAAGAAAACAACTCATATTCTTCTTATATTTTCTCATATCTAACTTTTTTTTGCGTTGATGGTATTTTTCTTTTTTGTACAAGTCTAATATGGGTCACTGCGACATATGGTTTTTTTTACCCAGATTTCGTTTTTATTTTCACCTTTCTTAAGCAAACAACTCATATTCTTCTCATATTTTCTCAGATCTAATTATTTTTTGCGTTCATGTTATTTTTCTTTTTTCTACAGGTCTAATATTGGTCACTGCGACATATGGTTTTTTTTACTCATATTTCATTTTTATTTTCAGCTTTTTGAAGTAAACAACTCATATTCTTCTTATATTTACTTTGATCTAACTATTTTTTGCGTTGATTGTATTTTTCTTTTGATTACAGGCTTCAAATGAAGAGTTCAAACACATGCAAGAGTCTTTCTCGTTGTACAACTTAACTGGTATGTAATTTTTATGACCAGATTCCTTTTTTTACCAATTTTTCTTTCTTTTTTCACCTTTTACGAGCAAACCGTTCATCTTTTTCTTTTTTTTTTGCTTCATCTCTGTTTTGGTCATTTTTTACAGATCACTGAAATTAGTCTAACATTGGTCATTGCGAGATATCATTTTTTTACCTAGATTTCTTTTCTTTTTCAGCTTTATCAAGGTAACAACTCATATTTTTCTTATATTTACTTTGATCTAACTATTTTTTGCGTTGATGGTATTTTTCTTTTGTTGACAGACTTCAAATGAAGAGTTCAAACACATGCAAGAGTCTTTTTCGCTTTACAACTTAACTGGTATGTAATTTTTATGACCATCTTCCATTTTTTTACCAATCTTTCTTTCTTTTTTCACCTTTTACAAGCAAACCGTTCATCTTCTTCTTCTTTTTTGCTTCATCTCTATTTTGGTCATTTTTTTGCGTTGATGGTATCTTTCTTTTTTTTCCGGTATTTTATCACCAGATTTTATCTTAGACGTAATGCATTTTACCCAAATTTTTTCGGTACTTTTTACGTAATGCATTTTATCACCAGATATCTCTTTATTTTTACCCGATTTTTGTTTTTATTTTAACCTTTTACAATCAAATAGTTCATCTTAGACTATTATTTTTACCCATATTTCGTTCTTTTTCATGTCAGATCTTACATTTTTACCCAGTTTCCATTTTCTTTTATCTTTCTAAAGCAAACAATTCATCTTCTGATATTTTTACACCGATTTATTTTTTTCAGCTTTCTCAACAAGACATTGAATGATTTTTCTTATACTTTTACCCTAGTTTCGTATTTTATCTTCTTTTTATTTTAATTTTATTTTATGTAATTGATCTTATCGTTCAACAGTTCTATTTTGTTGGGTTATTAGATCAAATAAAGGTTAATGATTATTTTACGAGTTATAATTTTATAATTCATTTTTGTTATTATGAAAATATTTTTTTAAACAATTTTTTTTAATTCGTACTTATTAACCTGTCATTTATTCTAAAGAAATTGCAATAATTATGAAGCAGATTGTCCAGTAAGTACGGATTCTTGCAATAGTTATGACTTCTCCTATTCTCTTTATATATATTCCCTATGTTTACCAAATTCAAAGTCACAAATATGATTTTTCTACTGTTACCCATTTTTTTCTCTTACAATTCTTCTTCATCACCAACCTATTCTCTTGCAATGGAATCCATTCCCACACCAGAATCCATACTTTCTGCACAACTGGTTGGTGGATTCATTATTATGTTTTTGAAAGACCAGGTATCTTTTTTTATTCCTTCTCATTTATTTTTTATATTTATATTTATTTCTTTATTCTTAACTTGCTAATCTTTTAAGGATTTTGGACACGTTGACCAAGTGTTCATAATACGCTATTGGAAGGAGCTTGGTTCTAAATGGACCATTGTTGATTACCAAAGTAATGTTCACCATGTTACCTACAACATGGATATTCACACTCCAATGATTACCCAAGGCTGGAATGAATTAAGATCTTTCTATACAGATTAGTATGAGAAATTGCTTGTGTTAAAATACATCAAAAATTCTTCTTTCGTAATCCACGTCTCTACACGTTCTGCAGACTCACGAATCAAGACAAACTTCCTCAACAATATTGCCATTCGTCATCCTCTAACTATGTCAAAGTTAATTCATTTTCAAGTTGAACTATCCACATACTATTGTCAAGCCAGCCACTTGGTTAGTTTTTTTTTTTTAATGTTATTACCTATTTACATGCCTTCTTAATAAGTAATATCTCTTCACATTATTTTTTCAGTATTTGAAAAAAGAATTTGCGAGTTATTTTGAAAAAAAGTGGACTTTCATCTGTTGTTTTACACAGACCAAGGGACGAATTCGAATGTAAATTGATAATAAGACCTAGGTTTGTTAAGATACGATCTGGCTGGATAGATTTTTTTGCTCTTCATCAACTCTCTGTAGAGGATCATCCTGAACTTTTTTTTGAAGTTGAAAGTGAAAAAACAAACATATATATCAAAGTTCTTTATCCATTATTTTGGTATTAAAGTCTAACATTTTGTATGTCATTTTGTTTAAACCTCTTATTTATATATATATATATATATATATATATATATATATATATTTATTTATGTGTTCTTTTCTTTTTTTATATAGTTTTTTCGACGTAATTATTTGAATTATGTAGTTTTTTATCAAATTAATGGAAATCAGAGGTTTTGAGTCAATATAAATAATTGTTAATTAGATTTTTAATTAATTAACATTAATTAGCATTCCATTCCATGTAAATTCAAAATTTAAACGTCAATCAAATACAATAACTATTGTTTATTAATTATTATTATTATTATTATTAAAATCAGATAACTTAAACATTATTTATAAATTTTTACAACATTAGCATTCCAAGATCATTCTACTTTAAGTTCAAATTTTTATTTTTAAATAAATTTTAATGACTGTTTATCATTGCCACCACTCAATGAAAACCTTTTAGTCTTACAAAACGTTTTGTATTCCAACGCATTAAAATACTATTTCAAATTATCTCCAAATCAATGTGTCAATCAGTATTCCAACGCATTAAATTTTGCACTACTCGAGATAATGATGAATAAATTGCTCCATCATCTGCCACACGTTATAGTTATTCAACTTTTTCATATTCCAACATTAAATACCAAATCCTTTTCCAAGAAACGGTTTAGTTTTTTAAATATTTTTTCATTATGTTTTTCACTTCTCAATATAAACATGATTGCACTGTCCATAGTTATCAATACTTCTCAAGAAGATAATCATGATTGCTCTACTTAATATTATTATCACGAAAACACTTTGATCAACGTTACCTCTCTTCACATTTCTGAACGCATCTACGTCTATAATTTTCAACTTATCTTCTATTTTTCATAGTCATCTTTTTTCATCTGTGTATACAACATTTAAAGAAGTTCTTCTCCATTACAGAAAGGTATGCATGTTTAACTTTTACATTTTTATGAACAACACACGTTTATCACCTATACTTCTCTTGACATTTCAAATCAAAATTTTCGTTTGATCATCTTCTCTGTTTCATCATCATCACCATCTTCTTTATTTCATGATCTTCTCTATTTCATCATCATCAACTTCTTCTCCATTATAGAAAGGTATGCATGTTAAACTTTTACATTTTTATGAACCACAAACTGTTTTTACCTATACTTCTCTTCACATTTCAAATCAAAATTTCCATTTCATCATTTTCTCTATTTCATCATCATCATCATCATCTTCTCTGTTTCATCATCATCAACTTCTTTTCCATTACAGAAAGGTATGCGTGTTAAACTTTTACATTTTTATGAACCACAAGCTTTTTTTACCTATACTTCTCTTCACATTTCAAATCAAATTTTACGTTTCATCATTTTCTCTGTTTCATCATCATCATCTCTTATACCTTTTAAAAGACTGTTTTGAGATGTCAACAAGTTCTTCTCCATTACAGAAAGGTATGCATTTAAAACTTCAATATTTTTATGAAGAACACGGTTTTATCACGTATACTTCTCTTCACATTTGAATAAAAAAATTACGTTTCATCATCTTCTGTGTTTCATCATCATCATCTCTGTTTCGTGAACACCATCTCTTTTTCAATGTTTCTAAAATTGCTTATACGATCCATTGAGATGACGACCACACAATGCATACTTAGTGAATAATCAATACTTGCTGCAAAGTGGAAGGGTGGATTCTTTACTATGTTCATCGAATAACAAGTTTTTTTTTAACTTCCTTACTTATAAATTATTGACCATTATTCTTCTCTGTGTAAAGTTAACTAATCTTTTCTTGATGAACTTGCTTTTTTTTCAAGGATTTTGGTTTCGTCAACCGATTGTTTGTCATTACATTAGGCCATGAACTAGGTCCATGTTGGACTATTTCTGATAACAAGGGTAATGTTCACCATGTTACCTTCAACATGGATATTTATAATCCGAGGATTACTGATGGTTGGTGTGATATAAGAAAATTTTATCAGTTAAAACCACCCAAACTATGTTATTTAAGGCATATTGGAAATTCTGCTTTTGAAATACACCTTTACGATCACTGTTCAGAATCAAATGTTCATAAATTTCTAAGTCATGTTCGAACAAATCTTCCACTAACAAGGTCTAAGTTAGTTCATTTTGAGTTCCGCCTTTCTAAATATAATTGCAAAGCAAGCTTTCTGGTGAGGTTTCTTACCTTTTTTCGTATTTTTTTTAATATTTATACCATTCTTTATGTCTTCTCTTTAATTTTTCTTTAATAAAACTCCGTTTTTATTTCAGATTGTTTTATTTAATTTGTTTTTTGCAGGATTTGAATTCAGACTTATGTAACTATTTTCGCAATAGTAAGTTGTCAGATATTGTGCTTTACGGTCCAAAAGCACAAGTGCAATGCAAGTTGTTGATTAAAGCTAAATCGGTGAAGATAGACAGTGGATGGAAAAGGTTTTGTGAAGTTCATGGACTAGAGGAAAAATATTTAATATTTCTTGAGGTTAATGGTGAAAAAGCAAACAAGGATGTCAATGTGCTGGTTAATATAAATGAATATTATCATCGCAACTGAAATCATCCATGAACAATATTATTTTAACAGATTAGTTATCTATAATTTTTTGTATGAATTATTATGGATTTTTATTATATATATATATATATATATATATATATATATATATATATATATATATATATATATGTTTAAGTATTGCTATTTCCAACTTTTGAAATCTTATTTAATGGTAATTGCTCCATATCTTATTCCATATACGAATATCTTTGCCAGTTAATTCATGTTAGAGACCAAAATGTCATATCATTGATTTTGCCTTTTTAAAATAATTGATATCATTTAAAATATAACACCAGAATTTATTTCATAAACATCCGTTATAAATCTCATTCTCATTTATTAAAATTTCAATCAGTTTTAAAATCTGATTTTAAAAAAGCCGACTGATATGACTTGTTGCCTGCTCAAGTACCTTTATATATCTTCCACGAGATTTTTTTTCTACTGTACCAATCCCTCATATCATTACATTTCTTATTATACGAATATTAATTTTTTTAAATTTTATATTATACATTATTAAATCAAAGGGTTAAGTATGTTTTTAGTCCCTGAACTTTGACCCAAAATTAGAATTCGTCCCTGTTTGAAACTTCAATATATTTTGGTCCCTAAACTTTAAAAATGAATGAATATAGTCCTTTTAACTTAATTACGTTAACTTTTTTTGAAGTGTCCAACATATTTCTCAGTAGATATTGAACCAAGAATGTGTCAAACAATATAAAAAAACTCCAATACTAATATGAAAAGCGTTCGGCACATCAAAAAAAGTTAACATAATTGGGTTAAAAGGATTATATTCATTCATTTCTAAAGTTAGGGACCAAAATGTATCGAAGTTTCAGACATGGATAAATTCCAATTTTGACTCAAAGTTCGAGGACTAAAAACATACTTAACCCTAAATCAAATAATCCAACACATTTGTCTTCTCTAGGAAGTTTCTAGCAGTAATGAAATGTCATCTATTTTGTTGTCATCAAATTTATTGTGCACTACACTTCTTTTTTTACTTTTCGTAGAATTATATAAATTATTATACAGCCAAATGACTTTTCGCTGGCAGGACTAGATTCTTACAAACCATCTTCAACCAAAGGTACGTACTTCATTTGTTTTTGTTAACAAATATAGTAGTTTATCTTGGAAATACGAAAATACAAAAAGCTATGCAGTTCATATGTTGTTTTCTACATAATTAGGGTTTGTCCATTTGTTTTGTACTTCTAAAATTACATCTTCGCACATTTCTTTTTTGTTAAATGCTTTATACACCAGAATATTTTTGCAGATGTTCATTGTTTCCACATTAGTGATTCAACTAATGGTTCACTGCTCAATACATCATGCCAAGAAATAATGTTTTCATTTTAAAGTAATATGTTCATGCTTGATCTTCATCAGAATGCTTTCTCTATTGCTTTCCTTTTCTATGAAACCTGTCAATAAATTAATATGAATATTTAATGGTTTCTGACATCAATAGTTGTTTTTTGTAGTTTTCACCAAAATATGTTAGTATGAATTCTATAAATTTAGGTCAAAAGTATATATTTCTATTAACATTGTATGTCTATTACTTCATGTTTGTAGAGTCCTTATTTGAATTTTTTATACTTCTTGCTTTCTTATACCATTTCAAAGTTTATACTCGACTAACAAATGAACCTTTTCTTTTTCAAAAATTGCCAAATCCATGTTATGCTTAATCTTTACACTTCTTTTACCATCCTTTGACCAAACAAAAATATAATACTTTATAGCTTCTTTGAACCTTTTATTTATTTGTATTTGTTTTAGTTGTCTAAATTTAAATATTTTTTATTAATTCTTATTTTTTCTATCTTAGTATAAATATGTCACGAATTTAATACTCACTTTTTTACTTCTCATTTTTCAATATCGTTGTTGTGAGTTCAACATGTCTCTTTGTGAAGTTCAAAAGCAAAGCTAGAACGTAAGCGAAGTTACTCTAGAAAAGGAGAACTGGAATATCATTGTTAGGGTGATACGTTCATGGTTTATTCCAGATTTCAGTAAACAGAGGTGTCCTTTCTCCATGGAGTTGGTTATTCAAGACAAATAGGTTATTATTTGTCTAATTCTTTACCATCATTGTTATGAAGAAAATATGTGTATGTTAAACATATTTATATTTATTATATTGAACTTTTTCAGGGTTCTAAAATACATGCTTCCATTAGACGTACTCTAATTTACAAATTTCAGACTGAAATATCTGAAGGCCATGTTTATGCCATCCAAAATTTCAGCATGGCTCCAAATACTACAATATATAGAACTACACACCACCTTTATAAGATTAATTTCCAATTTGGTACAAAAGTTTCTTTGCTTCATGGTAACTTGGTTCCTGATATGAAACCACAATACACACCTTTGTCCTTATTGACCACCACTGGATTTGATATTGATTATTAAGTTGGTAAGTTAATATTTTTAGTTTTTGTACCATTGATATTTTTTATTTATCAACATTTATTGTTACGTTATATGATATCACATTTATGAATTGTTATTTAGATATTTTGGGATTACTGGTCAGAGTGGGGACCGAAAGAGAGTTGCAAGTTGATGGAAAGAGAACAAAATTAAATGTCATTGCAATAGAAGCTGATGGGTATTTTATTTCTATACTATACTACATACGTTTTTTATTTTTGTTTAAATAATGATTTCACATAACATTTATTGAATGTTTAGGTTTCGAATAGAATGCACTTTGTTTGGTATTTATGTGGATGAACTGAATGTATTTCTTTCAAGTGGAGCAATACAAAATGCTGCTATAAGTATAGAATTTGCGAAAGTCAAAACTTTTCGCGGTAAACTTTTGTTATTACTTTTATACATTTGTTATTACTATTTAGTCCATGTTACTTTCACATACACTATATTTTTAATTTTAGATAAGGTTCAAGTTCAAAATTGTAAGTTCTGCACTAGGATTAAGTACAATGTTAACTTCAAGGAGGCATATGAACTAAAATCAAGGTAATATTCAAATTTTTATTCATTTTATTAAAACTTTATAATTTTTGATTTAATCCATTTTTGTAACTTTAATTTCTATTGCACAGAATGTTTGAGAACAATGAATCTCCCTCTCAAGGATTAACACACCTTTTCTCAGAGTTCCAAACATAATGTGGAAGAGGACTTTTTAACGCTTACACCTAGGACCACCATTCAAGGTCTCAAAGATTGTAAAGAGGTTAGAATGACTTTTTAATTGTTAGATCAAATTTTGTTGTTCATAATACTATTTTCATTAATCTTTTTTATATTGAAAGGTTACCACTTACATATTGTTTGGAACCATTAAGCATATTTTGGGTGAGGATGATTGGTGGTATACTACTTGTGTTTGCAACAAAGTTGTTTATCCAGATTCGAAGATGTTCTTTTGCGAGAAGTGTAATAAGCATGTTATAAAAGTCTTTCCAAGATTAACTTATTGTGTATTAAACTTAAGGTCCATTAAAATATCAGATTATACTTTAAACTTTTCTTCATTAATACTGTTATTCATTTTACAGATATAGGATCAAGATCTGAGTTATTGACTCATCTGATTCAACCACATTTGTGTTGTTTGATAGAGATGCAACCACCCTTTTCAAAAAAACTTGTGCTGATATGTTAGACACTCATGATAAGGTATACTCTTCAATATATCCACTTATATATATATATATATATATATATATATATACATACATACATACATACATACAGAATGACAGTTGGATCAATTCTTTTGAATATGATATTAAATTATTTGGTTATCGTAGATGAATGCTTATGGAAATTTTCCTAAGGAGTTTGATCAGTTAATTGATAAAAGTTTGTTGCTTAAAGTCGAAAGTAGGAACGATCAGACTTTCAAACTTGAACAGTCTTTCAGAGTTAAGAAAGTATGTGTTGATGATGATATCATTCAAAAGTTCAATGATTCTTCGATGAAATCTGTGGTAAAATCTAATTTCAAATATAATTTTTTAGATTAAAGATTTAACTTATCTTTGAGTTTTTAATCATTTCATTGTCTATACCTTTTTGAAGGATGTTTATGCTGAGAATGGTGAGTTTAGCAGGGAAAAACAGTGTGTAGTCAATGAGTCCACTGTTGATATTACAGAGGTATAAAAATGATCTAAATTTTATATTTTTGTTAATGATGTATTATTTTATTAATGTTATTTCTTTTTAACATGTACTGTAGGATTTATTAGTCAGATTTACCAAAGAAACAATTGAGTGTGGATCCTAATCGCCTGAGCTAATCAAAGATAATGCAACGAATGATGATACTAACAGTTCACTTAAGAGAGAATCTGGAAAGAAGATTGCATCACTTGACTCCATCGAAGAAGGCAATGTTCCATTGAAGCTTCTAAAAAGAAATATTAAGAAGCAAAAATCAGTTATTTGAGATATAATTTTAGTTATTCTATTTGAAGACAATTTGTTTTATGTTTGTCATTTTGGGACTATAATATGTCTACGCATAAGTCTATCTTTAATTTCATCTGAACTACAACTTTTATGTTAAATTTTATGATAACTATATTATGTGTTTATTATGCGTTTATTTGTTACAATTTTTATAATTATATTTATTTCATCCGCTGGTTCATAAAATATTGTTGACATTTTTCAAGTTGTGTCAACAAAAATGACTGCCAGCTACATCAAAACTTATCAAAATTGATCTTATTTTATAGCATGAATTCATAAAAGTCACATAACTTTTGTCAAAAAGGAATTTATAAATTTCAAGTTATTATTTATATTCATTTTCATAAATAACATATATCTGTTTTTTGTGAAAACCGAATTTATAAATGGTCATTTCTTATTTACATTCCTTTTCATTAGTAAGATATATCTAGCAAACCAATTAAATGTTGACAGATTTTAAGTTGTCACAACAGAATTGGCTGCCATATACAATTTTGAATTATTTATCTTTCTATTCATTACTAACTTTATTAAATATTTTCCCTTTTAATTTATATATATATATATAAGAAAAATTTAATATTTCAATAAATTCGAATAAAATATTATATTTTAACTTAGTACGTAAATTTATATTAGGTTTATCCTAATTACAATTATATGTAGTTATATATATATATATATATATATATATATATATAATTTATGTTGTTTCTTTATTGTATCACCCAAATTTTATATTATATTATGATATTTTATAGCATAATGTCATAATTTAATAAATCTTTAATAATGTAATATCTTTATAATGTTATATTCTCTTTTTAATCGTCTGCCCGTTTTTCCAAAACAGTAATAATTACATTACTGTTTACAAATCTAATTGTAATTGTCCCGCCTTTTTATGTGGGATTTATCTTCTATAAATATTCATCTCCATTCTACCATCAAGATCACACTTAAAGATCAGTTCAATCATATTCTTCATTCTTCCAACCCTATTTATACTATCATTCTCAAAGTCCAAGCAAATGGAATACAACTTCAATGAAGAAGTTATTAATAGAATGAGTAGGTACCAATTCTCTATTATTCACCTTCAGGACGAGGTACGTTTTTGGTAAATATTTGCATGCATTTTTTCTTTTACAAAAATTCTTCTACTCTTTTTATTTGTATCACGGATTTCAAATGAATATCCTCATTTTGACTTTAACTAATCTATGTTGTTGTTAAGAAAATTGTATCTTTGGAGGCTATTGGGTTTGTGGATCGTGCATTCGCCATTCTTTATGATCACGATCTTGAGCGTCAATGGACTTTAACAGATGTTGAAGGCAATAAACATGTCGTCACTTAAAACAAGAATTTATAGAAACCAATGCTAATTAAAGGATGGACTGATTTAATGGACCTTTATCAACTACACGATAACCACACTATTTATTTTGGATATGTCAGTCATTCTTGCTTCCAAATCACTGTTTTTCCCAGTAAATGCAAACCTTTGTCTATTGGATGGTTTCTTAAAAGACTTGAGGCAGATGAACCCCTTTTCAATGGACCGAAGTTGCATTTTTGCATATTTCTGAATCTAAACCAATGCCATGCTAGCCATCTGGTGAGATTCATTTTAATTACTCGGTGGATGTTTATTTGATATTTATATTTATGTCTTCAAATTTTTTTAAAAGATTTAATCCATATATTAAATTGATTATTAGTTTATATTTATTTTTTTGCTAAAATACCTTTTTGGTCCCAATTTTCGTCAAGTTTTTTCAAATAAGTTCTAATTTTGGTTTTGTATTCAAATAGGTCCTAATTTTCGTCAATTTTGTTCAATTGGGTCCTTTCTTGCTAACACCGTTTAAATCATTAACGGCCATGAACAATGACTACCACGTGTCACTTCGTGGTTTTTTTGAATTTTTTGAATTTTTTTAAATGTACACGTGTCAACACAATAGCATGCCACGTGTCACTTCGTGGTTCTTTTGAATTTTTTTATTTATTTTTTTTTTGAATTTTTTTTGAATTTTTTTAAATTTTTATAAATGTCCACGTGTCAACTCAATAACGTGCCACGTGTCAAAGTCAATGTTCTATATTCAATTTGGTCCTTATATTTTTTATTTTTGTTCAATTTAGTCCAAATTTTTGTTTAAAATTGACCAATTTTGTCCTTATCAAAGATGTGACCAAATTTAATTTTTATATCAAACTTATAATGATGTGAATTTTAATATATTATATAAAGATATTTAATAAAAAATGTGAATTTTAATATAAAAATTAAATTTGGTTTTAATTTGGAGAGGGACCAAATTAGTTAATGTTAACAAAAATCGGTACCTAATTGAACAAAAATAACAAATATTGGGACCAAATTGAATATAGAACATTGACTTTGACACGTGGCATACTATTGGGTTGACACGTGGACATTTATAAAAATTTAAAAAAAAATTCAAAAAAATAAAATAAAATAAAAAAACCACGAAGTGACACGTGGCACACTACTGTGTTGACACGTGTACATTTAAAAAAAATTTAAAAGAAATAAAAAAAATTTAAAAAACCACAAAGTGACACGTGACAGTCACTGTTCATGGCCGTTAATGATTTAAACGGTGTTAGCAAAAAAGGACCCAATTGAACAAAATTGACGAAAATTGAGACCTATTTGAACATAAAACCAAAATTAGGACTTATTTAAAAAATCTTGACGAAAATTGAGATCAAAAAGGTATTTTAACCTTATTTTTTTAATTTCATTAAATGTGTTAGGATTTGCCAGCTGATTTTGGCAATTATCTTTGTCAAGGAAGATTTAAAAACATTTTTCTTTATGGACCGCACAAAATAGTGAAGTGCAAACTATTGTTGAGAAATCATCCAAAGAAGTCTAACCAAATTGGAAGTGGTTGGAAGGAATTTTGTAGTGCTCATGGATTTGATCAAACTATTGACTTGGTGTTTGAAGTTGACCAGATGAAAAGCAATCAGAATGTCAAAGTGCTTACATATTGTAATTTTAATTGACAATTAGTTTTATGGTGTTATTTGGAATTGCCGAGTATAAATACTTTGGTTTTTATGTCTGCTACTTATGTAGTTGTCAACCTAGAAGTTTTTATATTTTCAGCAATGCATATGTATACTTCTATTTTGTTATTAATGAAATTTCTTTGAAGCTTCTCTCAAATTCTATGAATGCAAATAAAAAGTTTATGGTCAAACTTTAATTAAACATTGATTTAAAGTGAGACATATTATAGTATGTTATTAATAAATAAAATCATTTTCTTTTATAAGTTAAATAAAATATGTATGATGATATTGATAGATAAAAAGTGGGAGGATGGATTTTGGTATGTTATATATAATTATTGTATATTCCATTCCTATATTAACAAAAAAACATTATTAATTGAACCTCTTTTAATGTAAATATTGAACTTCATTTGTGATTTATGTTTCGGTAGTCTGACATTATATTTTTAATACTTATGTATCAGATGTATGGATGTATGTTGCTTTAGGATGTGCAGACACTGATTGTATGTTATCAGTTTCAGACATAATGAAATTAAAATTGCAGATACTTGATATGAAACTGTCCTTTTTGTTGTACTATATATAGTACTGCATAAAAAAAATGTGTTGTTGTACCTACATAAAAAGCAAATATTTTGTTAGTTGCAAGAACAAATCAATTATGAAAGAACTCCTATATATATATGAATGATTCTGATCTATTAACACTCAGCACTGCATGCCCTTTCTATTTTTAATCTTTGTCTATTGCTAAAAATTTTTGTACTCTTACAAGTGCTTCCTATTACAATTACAAATATTTGTCTTTCCACAATGGTGATTAGAGGTACAATCTCCAAAAAAAATTTAAGAAATACATTCACCAATTAGTAATAAAACAGTAAACACTTTTGCATCCACTGAGTCAACTTATCTTTGTTTTTGCGTCTTCCATTGTCACCTTTGAAAGTATTCCATTTCTTTTTTCTGAAATGAAGTAAAACAATTGTAAAAATGCAAGGCTGAGAAGGAAGATGGTGCTACAACAAAGGTTGAATGCAAAAAGTAATCAACATTCATGTAAGTTTCTAACTTCTCACTTAAATCATTTAACTTGCGAATGGCTTCATCAAACATTTATTTACAAATTCTGCATTTCTATGTTTATATGTTTTTGGCTGTTGCATATTACAAAGAAGAGAATGCAAGAAAAAAACTAAATTTGTCAACCATTCTTCTCAAAGTATCAAAATATCAGGTTTTCTTTTTATAATTATATTTTAAAATATTTTTTTGGATTGTAACTTGACAACACAGATACATAATCAAATATGTTTATTGTTGTAATGACAGATAAAAGAACTTAATCTAAAAAATTATTGGAAAACACTATACACAGGAAGCCATTACAAGAGTTGAATCTTAGTAAGTATTCTTTTTTTAACCTATTTCTTTACAGATTGTTCTTACATCAATGACTGAAGTATTGTTGTTTATTGTTTTACATTCAATGCTTCGACAATAATCATTTTTTAGATCTTCAGAACAACAACAACAACCTTCACAATGTGAATTCAATATTTCAGACAACAATTGGTCAGTTATCTTTTTTGGTTTTTCAATAATATTAATTCTATCTCATTTGAATGCAATGCCTAAAAACAATATATCAATTTCTTCCAGTACTGTAGTTCAAGATTAAATCCAAAAAACTTAATGACTTTGACAATCTACAGCTTCTACTGTAACATACAATAGTCCTTTCGGTATATTTCTACATTCATCTTAATTTCTTATATACATATTATAATTGGATGAAGATGACGAATTTTAAATTTATATCAATGTTTTTTAATGAGTACAGTTGTTAACAATAACAGACAGAGAAATTATGGACAAAATAATTACAATTGCAGTATAGGTAAGTAGGCTCTTATTCATACATACCAATGTTCATACTCACAATGCCAATGCATGTAAGGTAATTGTTTTAATAATTCTTTTCCATATAGATGGTACATCTGAAGTTATAAATGATTCTTATTTTGTCTCTAAGAATAAAGTTGTCAAATATCCTTTTCAAGTCATACAATCACTTCAAAATAGATTCACTCTTGATAATGAAACAACAACATAACATAATTGTTCAGACACAACAAATGATGATTCAGCAACGATAGCAGATGAAGGTAATTTAGAAATTGAATGCCTAACTTATTCATGTGAATAAATACACTTTTTAATCATTACTTACTTTTCATTTGACTAATATTGAAGTAGATACTACAAGTACTACAACTACAAACAAATTGTATTGCAAAGCGGAGTTATAAGGTACATAATCTGACACACAATTGTACATAATTTCAGAGCAAAAATATGCATTTTAGGCTAATGCTTTTTAATGATGTTCAGAACTTCTCAATATTGGAGAACCTTGCTTGGAATGTTAATATTGTAAAGCTCAACTTTGGTATGAAGAAAGAGTAGAAAAATGTGACACCTCGAAGGAAGTTCAATTCTCATTGTGTTGTCAAAAGGGAAAAGTGAAAATTCCACTATTAAAAAAACCACTTAATGTTCTTGAAGGTTTGTTAAATGGTGAAGATCATAGAAGCAAAGTATTTTTACAGAATATAAGAGTATACAATAGCATGTTCTCATTTACTTCAATTGGTGGTAAGATAGGTGCTTCAATGAACAATGGTTCTGGTCCACCACAATTTATTCTTAATGGACAAAACTATCACCGTATTAGCAGTTTATTGTCAGAACATGGATCAAAGCCAAGGGCTGCACAATTGTACATATATGTTACCGAAAATGAAATGTGTTGGTATCGCGTAGCGGAATAACTAAACAATGGTAAAAAACCAAGAGGGGAGTGAATTGGATTTTTAAAAGTCTTGACAGGTTTTTAAATTTTTTTTCAAAATTTAATTGATTAACTTAAAATAACAGTTATTTTATAAGCAAGTGCAGATAAATAAAAAGTTTAAGGGAAGAAGATGCACACTGATATTTATACTGGTTCGGATCAAAATACCCTACGTCCAGTTGTTAATCTCTTAAACAAAGAGATTAACTCAATCACTATAATAATCAGATTACAATAGATAATATAAGAGTAAGGATTAGAAAACACCTTTCTTGAACAACCACAAGAGATGAACAAAACTCCCCCTGAATCATAAAGAGGATGACCAACTTTCCTAGCAACAACACAACACTCAATCTTCTAAGAACTCACTTAGAAAAAGTTATCACTCACTCACACTAGGTTTTTCAAAGCTTTATTTAAGAACCTCACAGAGCAACACTTTGTAGCCATAACACAAGAACTCTGAATCTTAAAAAGGTCTTTTCGAAGTTGAACTGCAGTTCCTTAAATAGGTTTTTGAAAATTAGGTTAAAAATTGAAACGTCATGTTCCAACTGCCAAGGATAATCGATTATCACTAAGAATAATTGATTATTCTAGTAGGTTTCCTGAAAAACAAATTTTGAACAGGATAAACGATTATTTTAGGAGATAATCGATTATTCCAGTAGGATTTTGAAAATTAGGTTAAAAACTGCAACGTCATGTTCTAACTGCCAAGGATAATCGATTATCAATAGTGATAATCGATTATTCCAGTAGGTTTTCGAAAAATAAGAGACCTTTGTTGGCACAAGCAAGCTTGAAGTAAAGAATTGATAAAGCCATGTGCATGAAGATCTTAAGTGTTTGATAAAGATTGAGGAAGATGCTCTTGAAGATTAAGTTTTAGTGTGTTAAATCTGTATATAACATGTTAAATGTAATGTGTTAGTGTTATACATTGTTGATAGGCTATATGACATAGGTTAGATGTCTTGTGTGCTTTAGTGTGTCTCTTTTAATCTGTTAAAATAGGTTTTAACAGGTTAAAAGGCTTGTTGTATATAGTTTTTGGTATGAATGCATTTAGTAAGTTGAATTATTTTTCAATCGACTGATTTCACTTAAGTCAAGTGAAATCAGCTAACTGTACGAAAAATTCAATCGACTGTTTTCACTTAAACCAAAATTATATAAGTTGTGTTTTTGCGAGCAGAGGTGCAAATCTGAGTTTTTCTGAATGAAACCTTGTCATTCATCTTTGGGATGCGTTCTCTATTTGCAATACACAGTTGGAACTCGTGGTTTGAAGATCTTGGTTGATCTTGGTTGATTTTGGAGGCATTTTGGCTTGTGAGTAGCTTGAAGAACACATGTATGGTGTGCTAGGGATAGCCACCATCAGGTTTGGATGTTCTTGTGCCTTTGGATGGTTTGCCTGATGTGATTTCAAGTCTACAAGTGTGATTCTTGTAGGTTGTAGTTCTAGATTTTTGTGTGAGTCAAAAATCTTGTGTGCTTTGTGTTCAAAAGTGTAATCTTGATGTTTGATTTGTAAAACTTTTGAATATAGTGGAAACCAGGCTCAGGTTGTCCTAGAAAACTGGATGTAGCTCTATGATTAAGTGAACCAGTATAAAAAACAACTGTGCATTCTTCTTTCCCTCATATCACTCTCTTTGAAACTCTTTAAAAAAACTCAAGAAAACCAAGCAATTTGATCTTTGGTGTGATTTAATGCGTTCTTGTGTAAACAAAATGATTCAAGTAATTCTTCTAAATTCTCATGTTATAATTATGGAAAGCAAGGACATATCAATATTGAATGTCCTAATGTTAACAAAGAGAAGGAGAAGGTTGATGATAGGAAAAAGGAGAAAAAGGGCAAGGAAAGATGTGCCTATATAGCTTGGGAGGACAATGATGATTCAACAAGTACTTCATCTCAAGAAGAAAGTGAGGAAGCAAATCTATGCCTCATGGCTGGATATGAATCATCCTCATCAAGCCAAGTAAGTTCCTTATCATCCAAAGATAAGAATGAATATTACCAATTGTTGCATGACTTTGAAGAGTTGCATAGTGAGGCAAACAAAATTGATGTCATGAACAATCGGCTAAAAGGATTAAATAGCTAGCTAGAAAACAGAGTTAGCCAACTAGAATCAGAAACAGTCGACTTAAAAACTAATTTCGAACATTTGGAAATGAGTTACAGTAATTCAGTCGATTGTTCTGAAAAATAGCTGGCTATAAAACCTTGTGAAAACTGCACTACTTTGAAAAATCAAGTGAACTATCTTTTAAAAACATGTGCAAAGTTCACAAGAGGAAAAACAAACTTGGAAGTTGTTCTTGGCTGTCAAAGTTGTGTTTTTGGAAAGGCTGGACTTGGTTATACACCTATCCTTGAAAAGAAAGCCAAGAAGTTCTTTAGTTTCTTTTCCAAGAGTGAGCCAAATGTTATGCCCTTCATTTCTTGCAACTATTGTATGAAGAAAGGTCATATTCTTAAGAATTGTCATGTTAGAAAGTATGATGTACCTAAGCGATTTATGAAATGGATCCCAAAAGGATCTAGAAAGGCATAACCATGTTGGACCCAAACTATTAAAGGGTGCCATGTAATACTATGTTGTTTGACAGGTCATAAAACAGGAAAAGAAGGATCTATGGTACCTAGATAGTGGCTGCTCAAGGCATATGACAGGAGATAAGACCAAATTTGCAAAGTTGGAATTGAAAGAAGAAGGATTTGTAACCTATGGAGACAACAACAAAGGAAGAATCCTTGGAAATGGAGTCATAGGCAATGGATCCTCCTTCAACATCAAGAATGTGCTGCTGGTAGAAGGGCTCAAACATAATTTGATAAGTATAAGTCAATTATGTGACAAAGGCTTTAAAGTGATATTTGAACCAAATAATTGCTTGATATATGATGCACATGGTAGTATTATTTTGATAGGAAAGAGAGTCAACAATATATATCTACTTGATTTGCATCATGCATCATTTAGCATCCATTGTTTGCTTACAAAAGAGGATGACACTTGGTTATGGCATAGGAGACTTTGTCACATACATATGCAACATTTTAATCGGCTAAACAGAAAACAGCTGGTTGAAGGTCTACCAAAACTCAAGTTTGAGAAGGATAGATTATGTGAAGCTTGTCAAAAAGAAAAACAGACCAAGGTCTATTTCAAACCCAAAAATGTTGTTTCAACTGAAAGACCTTTAGAGATGCTTCACATGGATCTATTTGGTCCATCTCAAACCATGAGCCTTGGTGGCAATCTTTATGCATTAGTCATAGTAGATGATTTCTCCAGGTACACATAGACTTTGTTCTTAGCTGCCAAAAATGACACTTTTCATGCCTTTAAAAGACTTGCTAAGTTTCTTTTGAAAATGAAAGAGTTCCAAGATAGTGTCTATTCGAAGTGATCATGGTGGGGAATTTCAAAATGAAAAGTTTGAACACTTTTGTGAAAAGCATGGCTTTAAACGTAATTTCTCTGCACCAAGAACCCCACAACAAAATGGTGTTGTTGAAAGGAAAAACAGATCACTTGAGGAACTAGCTAGAACTATGTTAAATGAGAATTCACTACCTAAGTACTTTTGGGCTGATGCAGTCAACACTGCTTGCTATGTTTTAAATAGAGTGTTGATTAGGCTAATTTTGAAGAAAACACCCTATGAATTTTTCAAAGGGAGGAGGCCTGTTTTAAGTCACCTAAAAGTATTTGGATGTAAGTGTTTCATTTTAAACAATGGAAAAGAAAGTCTTGGCAAGTTTGATGCAAAAGCGGATGAAGGTGTTTTTCTAGGCTATGCTACACAAAGTCATGCATATAGAGTCTATAATAAGAGATTGATGACTGTTGAAGAGTCTATGCATGTTGTATTTGATGAAACTAACCCAAAATTGCAAGATCATGTGCCTAAGATCGCAGATGAAGAAGAAACAACACTGAAAAAGAAATCTGCTGCAGAATTGGAATCTGTTGCAGGAAATCAGTCAGCTGAAAAGGAAATTCAATCGACTGAAAAAGCTGCAGATAGCAATTTACCCAAGGAGTGGATTGAACCTAAAGGATTATCAAAGGACAACATAATTGGTGACATAGAACAGGGAGTATCCACTAGATGCAAGCTTGCATTCTTTCAACATGTTGCATTTGTTTCTCAAATTGAACTTAAGAATGTAAATGATGCATTGTGTGATAGTAATTGGGTTGTTGCTATGCAAGATGAACTTAATCAATTCACTAGGAATGATGTGTGGTCTCTTGTCCTTAAAACTGATGTAATGAATGTGATTGGTACAAAATGAGTGTTTAGGAATAAAATGGATGAAAATGGTAATAAGTTAGGAATAAGGCTAGGCTAGTTGCTAAAGGATATAATCAAGAGGAAGACATTGATTTTGATGAAACATATGCACTTGTGGCTAGGGTAGAAGGTGTGAGGTTATTGTTAGTATATGCATGCATGTGTAATTTCAAACTTTCTCAAATGGATGTGAAAAGTGCATTGTTGAATGGTTTCTTGAATGAGGAAGTGTATGTGTCACAACCCTCTGGCTTTGAAGATCACCTCTATCCTAATCATGTTTTCAAATTGAAAAAGGCTTTATATGGTTTGAAGCAAGCACCACGACAGTGGTATGAGAAGTTAAGAAACTTTCTTTTATCTAAAGGATATGCTAGAGGTGTTGTTGATAAAACACTTTTCATTAGAAATCATGCAAGTGATGTAATACTTGTTCAAGTAAATGTAGATGATATAATCTTTGGATCAAATAATAACTCCATGTGTGAAGAGTTTGTTGCAGCTATGTAGGGAGAATTTGAGATGTCTATGATGGGTGAGCTAACCTACTTCCTAGGGTTGCAAGTGAAGCAACTCAAGCATGGAACATTTTTAAGCTAGTCAAAATACTGTTTTGATCTACTGAAAAAGTTCAAAATGGAGGATTGCAAAAAGGTTGCCACTCCAATTGCTACAAAATGCCTTATGGATGCAGATGAGGCTGGAAACCAAGTTGATTCAACCAAATATAAAGGGTTAATTGGTTCCTTGCTATATTTAACTGCTAGTAGGCTGGATATACAGTTTGATGTTTGCTTGTGTGCTAGGTTTCAATGCAATCCAAAGGAATCACATTTCAAAGCTGCAAAACGGATTCTCAAGTATCTGAAAGGGACAACTAATGTTGCATTATGGTATCCTAATGAATCTAACATTGTTCTTAGTGGTTTTTCAGATTTTGACTATGCAGGGTGCAAATTGGATAGGAAAAGCAAAGTGGTACATGCCATCTACTTGGATCAAGTCTAATCTCATGGAATAGCAAGAAGCAAGCTTGTGTAGCACTCTCTACAGCTGAGGCTGAGTACATAACAGCTGGACATACATGTGCTCAAAGCATATGGTTGAAGCATCAACTTATGGATTATGGTGTAAAGCTAGAGAAGGTACCTCTTTATTGTGATAATACAAGTGCAATCAACCTAACCAAGAATCCAATTCAACATTCTAAAACTAAACACATTGAAATCAGACATCATTTCATAAAAGATCTTATTCAAAAAGGTGATATTGAAATCATGTTTGTGAAAACTGAAAATCAATTGGCAGATTTATTCATTAAACCACTTGCACGTGATAAATTTAATAAGCTTAGAACTGAATTAGGTATTCTTGACATGAATAATGTATGTTGATATCTATTTGGCTTGTTAATCTTATTAGATCATGTGTGTGCTGCATTTAAAATGACAAAAATCTGCGTAATTTGAAAACTGCCAGAATTTTAGTCAGCTAAATCTGCAATTTCAACACATAGATTTAATTTAAACTGTCAAAATCTGCATAATTTGTGTTCTAGAACTGTTTCAATCTGCTAAATCTCACAAAATAGCACATATATCTGATTCAAATTGGTCTGGTGTGAATTTCGTGAAATCTGAAATTTTTAATCAGCTAAAACTGCAAATTTAACACATAGATTTCACTTAAAACTGTCACTGCACCAAAAATCAGTTTACTGGTACAGTTTTTGTCGACTAACTTTGTATTTTTATGTGTTAAAATCACTTATGCTGATGTAGAATTGCTTGAATTGGTTTTAATTGATTGACCCAGTCAAAGTATGCATCACATGATAGTTTTTGGACTGTAGCAGCAGTTGTAACAGCTATTACATCAGCTAAAATCAACTTTTCAGATTGCATTGACCATAAAGTGCTTTAATTACATGATTTCCAATGTGCATGCATTAGATGTGAACTGTTTGTGAGTAGATTGTTCATAAAACGCATGGGAAACACATCACTGCATCTCTAATTCAGATTCCCCTCACATTTAATTGTTATGATTTCCTGTATTGCATTGAAACTAGAAAATCTACACGATTTAATTGACTGATTTTGAAAATCAACCTGCTGATTCTATAAATACTTGCATAAACATCATGCATTGGCATTCTCATTTGCTAGTTAGAGCTAAACCTACCTTTCACCATGTCTAGAAGATCACGAGCTGCCCCCTCAGATGATGAAAGCTCCACTCCACCTACTCCATCTTCTCCAAATGTTATGAATCAAGGAAGACTTGAGATATGGTTTGAAGGTCAGGAGGACAAAATTCAAACCTTCTTGATTAGATCAATAGGAAGCAAATCATTCTTCCTAAGGTGATTCGTATGTCATGGCTAAGGGCAGAAAACTTTGGCAACCTTGAGCAACATCTCAAAGCTCAAAAATTGAAGACTTTCCTTGAGCTTTCGGGTAAGGTGTATCCGGATTTGGTGAAGGTTTTCTATGCCAACCTCAAGTTCAACAATGGTGTTCTCAAATCAAGTGTCAAAGGTGTGGAGATGGAAATCACTATACAAACATGGAAGGATGTGGTTGGCCTAAGGCGAAGAGGTGTGCAGGTTCGCAAACGTGAAACTAGTGCAGTGGATGAGTTCAACAAGGTGCAATACTTCAATCAATGTGTAAAAAATCAAGGTGAGCAAGCTAGAAATTTCCATGTAGGAAGACTTCGTGTGGAGGAAAGGTTGCTAGCATGGTGGTGACCAAAATCATCATGCCTAGGGGAGCAACCATGCTACCTTGAATGAAGGTGATTTAGTGGTGATGTACTGCATTCAAAATGGGGTGATGGTGGACTGGACATACACAATCTGTGACCATATGATGAAAGCAAAGAGGCTCATAGATTTCAAGCTTCCATATGTGGTGCTCATCTCCAAGTTCATTGAGCATTTTGGTGTAGATGTGGAAGGAGAGCTTGAGGAGTCAACTGGACTTCTAAATCATGTTGAAGGAGATCAAGGTAGGCAAACATTGAAGTTGGGATTTACCAAGGTATGCACAAGATGGGATTTACCAAGGTAGGCAACACTTGGCTAGTTGAAGGAGATCAAGATGCAAACATTGAAGTTGGAGCAAATGATCATGAAGCGGGAACTAGTGGAGGAAACCAAGAGGAAGATGAACCACAACCTATGGCAATTGAGTTGTACAACCCTCCTGAGAATACTGGACCTGCATACTCCCAATTTGAGAGAATGGTTCTCAACCAACTTCAAGACCTCAACATGGCTCAAAATGCACATCACATGTACTGCACAACAAGGTTCCAAGACTTGGATGACCAACTCCACAACGTTCATGACCTCCTATCCAATGTCTACAACAGAGACAACCCTAGGAATGAGTGAATGGGATGGCTCATAGGTCATGCATTGCATTTTCGTGCTGCATTTTGTGTGTCTGTTGTCTGTTCCAGTATTTTAATTGACTATTTTCTCATTTTAGTCGACTGATTATATCAGTTTTTAGCTTCATGATGTTCTGTAATTTCTATTTCTGTTCTGGTGTGTTTGTATTCGTACCAGGTGCCCTGGTACACCCTTATGTTACTGCTTTAATGAAAATTTTCATCTTTCCAAATTGATCTATGCATTTACTTTCATTTGATGAATCCAAAGGGGGAGAAAAATGAGTGAAAAATGAATAAAATTGTGTTAAAATTGGAAAACCTGAAATAAATCTGTTGTAACCATATAATACTGCAAACTTAATCAAAAATCTGAAGTTAAATCATATTATTAATGATAGGGGGAGCATATGCATATGTGATATGTATGTATGCTTGTGTGCTTTTGCTTGGTTGTATATTTGGAATATTGGTATCTTGTATGCAAAAGCTTTTTCAGGTTTCTCTATGGATCTTAGCTCATCAATTCAACTCGAAGGTGTTGGCTTCATCAATTCAGAAGGAGATTATTGGCACAAGCAAGCTTGAAGTAAAGAATTGATAAAGCCATGTGCATAAAGATCTTAAGTGTTTGATGAAGATTGAGGAAGATCCTCTTGAAGATTAAGTTTTAGTGTGTTAAATCTGTATATAACATGTTAAATGTAATGTGTTAGTGTTATACATTGTTGATAGGCTATATGACATAGGTTAAATGTCTTGCGTGCCTTAGTGTGTCTCTTTTAATCTGTTAAAATAGGTTTTAACAGGTTAAAAAGCTTGTTGTATATAGTTTCTGGTATGAATGCATTCAGTCAGTTGAATTATTTTTCAATCGACTAATTTCACTTAAATCAGGTGAAATCAGCTGATTGTAGGGAAAATTTAATCGACTGTTTTCACTTAAACCAAAACCATATAAGTTGTGTTTTTGCGAGCAGAGGTGCGAATCAAAGTTTTTCTGAACGAAACCTTGTCATTCATCTCTGGGAAGCGTTCTCTCTCTGCAATACACAGTTGGAACTCGTGGTTTGAAGATCTTGGTTGATCTTGGTTGATTTTGGAGGCATTTTGGCTTGTGAGTAGCTTGAAGAACACATGTATGATGTGCTAGGGACAACCACCATCAGGTTTGGATGTTCTTGTGCCTCTGGATGGTTTGCCTGATGTGATTTCAGGTCTGCAAGTGTGATTCTTGTAGGTTGTAGTTCTAGATTTTTGTGTGAGTCAAAAATCTTGTGTGCTTTGTGTTCAAAAGTGTAATCTTGGTGTTTGATTTGTAAAACTTTTGAATATAGTGGAAACCAGGCTCAGGTTGTCCTGGAAAATTGGACGTAGCTCTATGATTGAGTGAACCGGTATAAAAACAGTTGTGCATTCTTCTTTTCCTCATCTCACTCTCTTTGAAACTCTTTATAAAAACTCAAGAAAACCAAGCAATTTGATCTTTGGTGTGATTTAATGCGTTCTTGTGTAATCTGAGGCTTTATACTTGTTATAAATACTGATTGGAACATGTCTTGTATATAAAAGATTGTTGTTTGAGTTGAATTCACAAATTCTGCATTCTGCATAATTCTCCAGTATTTTAGCCGACTGAATTGCCTTTTTAATCGATTGTTTCATAGCATCAAGAACAATTTAGGCTGCTGTTTTATATTTTAATTGACTAAAAGTGTACTGGTCTGCTGCATTTACATCCAAACTTTCCAATCCATTAGATTCAATTGAAAAGGGATTTAAGCTTTCGAAAAAGTTTTATAAAGCCAATTCAACCCCCCCCCTTCTTGGCTAAACTCACCATTTCAAAACTAACAACCTTTAGGGAGACGAATGAAATGCTGCTTATTCTAAGTTTAATTAAACTATTCTACAATACACTTATTTTATTTTACAAGGTAACATTTAAACATTTAAACATTTTATCTTCATTCTTGCTTGATCATCATTCATTTCTTGATCATCATTCAAAATCAATGGGCTTCCTTCTTTTTGCCAACAATCTCCCCCTTTTTTATGATGATCAAAATATGTTTAAAGTACATGTTGCTTCCTGTAATTTAGAAACTTACAAAGAGAATAGTTAAGATAAAATAGTGTCTTCTTTTAAACGTATTCTCCCCCTTTTTGATCATTAGAGAAAAGGGCGAAAGCTCCCCCTAATTGGGATAATCTTTATACCACACACAAAAAATGAAACACTTGATCATTCATTTATTCATAAATAAATAAAAATAAAACATACAAGTAGTGGTAAAACATAAGTTAGAGATCCCCCCCCTAAAATTATGCACTCATGTCATCATGAGTGAACTCCTTACTAAACCTATGTTCTAGATGGGAAATTCTAGTATCAATCCCCCTAATTAGCCCGACAACCTCTTCATGACGAGAGTTAGACAAAAGAAATAATTCTTCTAGTCGTTTGTTCATGTTTGCTATGTTGTCTTCTATAGAGAAGGATGAGCCAACACCACTTGAAGATCCAACATGTGGTGCAGCAGGGGGTATGGGATCAGTAGGAGGGAGTTCTTCATGTTCAGCTTCTTAATTGGGCATGTCGTCTCTATGGACATAGGTGTCACCAAGAGGAACGAGCTTTAACTGTTTGAGAGAGCTCTCAGCAATCTCATTTGCACAGATGGTACTTTGACAAAGCTCGTCAACTCCCTTGTATTCGCAAATCCTTGAAATTAAGAGAATATGGGAGAGGATATTGTGGGTACCTCTTAACCTTGAGCATAGTGTCAAGGATTAAACTAGACCACTTTATCGGAACACGATTTAGAATCCTATACATGATGAGAAGGTCAGCCTATGAGCATTGAGCATGATTGGTTTCTCTAGGACACAAAATCCAGACAATTAAATAATGAATGAGTCTTTCATCCATTTTGAGTCCTCCAGCCAATAATTGTCTCCCAACATCCTGGCTAGGTTGCATAGGAAAGATTGATAGGCTAAGATTCGTTTGAAGCCAGCAATCCCATTGTGAATTGATTTCGCAGCATCATTGATGGGAAGTTTTGCCACATTCTCCCAAATATCATTATCAATGATAATGTCCACTCCTTTCACCTTTGACAAAACAACTTCATCTATGATCTTGAGATTGTAGTACAAAACCCGTACAAGATCGGGATAGTATTTGCATTGCATTTCCACAAACGGTCTGATGCCTTGAAAATTGAAAAGAGCACGAAACTCAAAACCTGCAGCGGTGAACTTACGAGAATTTATGTATTTGGGAGAGATGATGGCTTTGTTTTTCCAAATTTGAACGAATTCATCCCTCCGATCTTCATCAGAGATCCAGCCTTCAATGGATGCATATCTGGTGGAAGGTTGAGTTGGACGTGGAGCTGTTCGTCTACGAGTTGGGATTTTTCTGCAAGATGATTCGACCATGGCACTAATTTTTGAGAGCAAAAGATGACAAGGGTCTTTAGGGTTTCAAAAAGAGGCAAATGAGGAGAGGCTTACTTTTCTGCGTGAATAGTTGAAATTGGGGTTCACAATTTATAGAGAGTAGGCTACCAACGGCTAAAATGAGAGAATCAAAGCAAATCTAGTCGTTACAACGGCTAGTTTTTCGAAAATTTTCACTTAACATCGTGCAATAATCAATTATCCTAAGTGATAATCGATTATTGTTTCATGAGATGAATTCCAGAAAATATTGGTATGAGCAGATAATCGATTATTGTAAGTAATAATCGATTCTTCCAGAACAATTTTGAGTATTTTGGTCAGGGTCATGATAATCGATTATCCTCCTTGATAATCGATTATTCCAAGAGTTCAGAACTTATTTAGAGAGAAGATAATCGATTATCCTGAGTGATAATGGATTATTGAGCGTTGTTTTACGAAAATATGAAAAAGTGAAGTTTGTTGCTCTTTCAAGAGACTTCTAATATTCCTAAATCTCTCTTAAGCTCATAAAACCTGTCTTTGGCTAAAGGTTTTGTAAAGATGTCTGCCAATTGATGCTTGGTGTCTACATATTCTATCATACAATTGCCTTTACTTATATGATCCTATATGAAGTGGTGTTTAATTTCTATGTGTTTTGTCCTAGAATGCATTATGGGATTTTTAGTTAAGTTTATGGCACTAGTATTGTCACACTTTAGAGGTATATGATTTAGATAGATATTGTAATCCTCTAATTGTTGCTTCATCCATAGGATTTGGGCACAACAATTGCCAGCAACAATGTATTCGGCCTATGTAGTTGACAAAGCCACACAATCTTGTTTCTTGGAGTGCCACGAAACTAATGAGCTCCCTAAGAGGTGACAAGTACCACTGATACTTTTTCTATCTATTGTACAACCACCATAATCAGCATCAGAGTACCCTATTAAACTAAGTGATGCCCCAGAAGGATACCAAAGTCCAAAAGATATAGTTCCTTTAAGATATTTTAAAATTCTTTTTACTGCTATAAGATGTGATTCCTTAGGATTAGCTTGATATCTAGCACAAACGCATACAGATTGCATAATATCAGGTCTACTTGCAGTAAGATATAAGAGAGATCCTATCATACCTCTAAACATGGTTTGATTTACCTCAATACCTGATTCATCTTTATCCAAATAGCAGGAAGTTGCCATAGGAGTACTTGCTGCTTTAGCGCTATCCATTTCAAATTTTTTAAGTAATTCCTTACAATATTTAGATTGAGATATGAATGTCCCTTCATCCATTTGTTTAATTTGTAAACCAAGGAAGAAGTTTAATTCTCCCATCATTGACATTTCAAACTCACCCTGCATTATGCTTGCAAAACCTTCACATAGAGATTTATCAGTTGATCCAAAAATTATATCGTCAACATACACTTGAACCAATAAAATGTGTTTATCTACTCTTTTAATAAACAAAGTTGAGTCTATTTTACCTCTTTCAAAATCATTTTCGAGCAAAAATGTGCTTAAGCGTTCATACCAAGATCTAGGTGCTTGTTTCAAACCGTAAAGTGCCTTTTTCAATTTATAAATATGATTTGGAAATTTGTAATCCTCAAAACCAGGTGGTTGTTCAACGTACACATCTTCTTTGATAAAACCATTTAGGAAAGCACTTTTGACATCCATTTGATATAATTTAAATTTCATAATAGAGGCATAAGCAAGAAGTAAGCGTATAGCTTCTAACCTTGCAACAGGGGCATATGTTTCATCATAGTCTATACCTTCTTCTTGTCGATATCCCTTTGCCACAAGCCTAGCTTTATTCTTAGTAATATTTCCATCCTCATCCATCTTATTTCTGAAAACCCATCTTGTGCCAATCACTTGAAGTGATTCATCTCTTGAAATCAACTCCCATACTTTATTTCTTTAAAATTGATTGAGCTCCTCTTGCATTGCAATGCACCATTAATCATCTTGAAGAGCTTCTTGAACATTCTTTGGTTCAATCTGTGAAACAAAGGCAACATTCATACAGAAATTATTCATATTTCTAGTGATTACCCCTTTTGAAATATCACCAATGATATTGTCTAGAGATAATCCTCTTGGTGACTTCCAGCACTTTTCATGATCTTCAGATTGAGGAGGTGGATTCTCATTTAAATACATTTCATCAAGGGACTCCTGAATATATTCTTCATCACCTGTAATTTGCTTATTTGACTCAAGAGGGTTCTCCTCAAGGTCTACAACTTCATCAAAGACAACATGCATGGATTCTTCAACATTCAAAGTTCTTCGATTAAAAACTCTATATGCTTTACTCGTGAGAGAATATCCTAGAAATATTGCCTCATCAGCTTTAGAATCAAATTTTCCTAAATTTTCTTTTCCATTATTTAAAACAAAACATGTGCATCCAAAAATTTTAAGATGGGCAACATTTGGCTTTCTACCTTTAAATAATTCATAAGGAGTAATTTTTAAAATAGGTCTAATAAGCATTCTATTTAAAACATAACATGCAGTACTCACAGCATCAACCCAAAAATACTTAGGAACATTATGTTTATTTAGCATTGTTCTAGCTAGTTCCTCTAAGGACCTATTTTTCCTTTCTACAACTCCATTTTGTTGAGGTGTCCTAGGTGCGGAGAAGTTATGCAAAATTCCATTTTCATCACAAAAATTTTCAAATGACTCATTTTGAAATTCCCTACCATGATCACTTCTTATAGTCTTAATTTTCAAATCTTTTTCATTTTGAACTAATTTTGCAAATTTTTTAAATGCTTTAAAGGCTTCACTTTTTAAAGTAAGAAAGAATGTCCAAGTAAACCTAGAGTAGTCATCCACAATAACAAGAGCATAATAATTTCCTCCATAACTCTTAATCCTAGAGGGACCAAATAAATCCATATGCAAAAGCTCTAATGGCTTTGAAGTAGATAAAATATTTTTTGAATGAAAGGATGATCTTACTTGTTTTCCTTTTTGACAAGCAGCACATATTTTATCTTTTTCAAATTTTATTTTTGGTAAATCAATTACTAAATCCTTAGAAATCAACTTATTCAATTGTTTCATGTGAATATGAGCAACCCTTTTTATGCCATAACCAAGGATTTTCTTCTTTTGCAACAAGACATGTTATATTACTAGATGATGCATAATCAAGATCAATTAAATAGATATTGTTGTTTCTCATACCTTTCAGAGCAATTTCCTTAGAATTCTTTTGGTGGATAGTGCAGTAATCACTTTCAAAGATAACTTTGAGACCTTTGTCGCATAGTTGACTAATACTAAGGAGATTGTGCTTCAGTCCTTCTACAAGTAGCACATCTTGATCTCCAAGGTATCCCCTCCACCAACATCTCCAATTCCAATTACTTTCCCTTTATTGTTATCTCCATATGTAACAAATCCTTGATCCTTTTTTTTTAGATTCTTGATCTTCCTTTTATCACTCGTCATGTGTCTTGAGCATCCATTGTCAAGATAACACATTGATTTTCTGGCTTTGGAAGTTAACTACAAAATAAGAAAAATAATTTCCTTAGGTCCCCATTAACTTTATTGGGTCCTTGTGGTTAGAGAGATATACTAATTATCTAACAATAGGCATCCAAGTATACTTCCCATTTGGAACATCATAATGTTTAATATTGCATTTATTTGATGTATGTCCATTTTTCATGCAATAAAAACAAGTAGCTAAACAAGTATTTTTATAGTGAGCAGTTCCTTTTTCTACCCACACTCTCCGAGTCCTTTTAATTTTATTTTTAGGAACATATTTGTTTCTACTTAGATTCTTTTTCTCAAAAACATGTTTTTCAAAAGATTTATTTTCTAAAGAATCTTTAAGTTGTTTTTCTAAAATCATTAAGTCAAACATATAGCTTTTGCAAGATGCACATTCAACTGTCTCAATTTCTCTATTTTCCAGACTTGAGATTTTATTTTTTAAAACATTTTCTTTTTCAAGAGATTTTTCAAGATTGTCTTGTAACTCTTTAAAATCATTTTTTAATTTTTTGTGTGCAATATCTAGTTTACTGGATTTAGCAAGCAATTCTTGAAAAGCATCATAAAGAGAATCATAATCATTTTCATTGTCATAGGAGCTTACCTCACTGTCAGAGTGATCATTATTGGCCATTAAGCAAAAGTTTGCTTCTTCCTCATCGGATCCTTCAGAGTTGGATGAACTTGAGGCATTATCTTCCCATGCTATGTATGCCTTTTTCTTATAATATTTCTTGCTTTTCTTTTCATCACTCCTTTTTGAATTTGGGTAGTCTGCTTTTACATGACCAGTTTCTCCACATCCATAGGATTTAAAGTTTGAGGAACTTCCTTGATTCTCCTTCTTATTGCTCTTGAATTGATTTCTCCCTTTGGAATTCATGAACTTTGTGAACTTCTTTATCATGAGACTAAGATTCTCATCATCATCAGAATCTTCTTCCTCTTTTTGCTTCTTGCCTTTGACAACCTCAATTTTGAATGCAATATTCTTCTTTCTTCCTTGATCTTCTTCATCATTCAATCTTCTAGTTCAAGCTCGTGCTCTCTCAGTTTTCCAAACAGAGCCGCCATAGTCATTGTTGCAAGATTCTGTGACTCTGTGATAGCCGTCACCTTTGGCTGTCAAGTCCTATTCAAAGATTTAAGAATTTTTATGTTAAGTTCATCAATATCAAAGGTTTTACCTAGCCCACTAAGATGGTTGATAATGTGTGTGAACCGCTTTTTTACATCGTAAATGGTTTCTCCCTCCTACATCCGAAACATTTCATATTCTTGTATCAAGGAGTTCTTTCTAGCCCGTTTGACATCGTCAGTTCCTTCATGAGTTACTTGAAGGATTTCCCACATCTCGCGTGCACTGGTGTAGACAGAAATTCTGTAGAACTCATCAAGAGTTAGAGAAGATGATATAATGTTTATGGCTTTAACATCATATTGAGCTCGCCTATTTTCATCATCAGTCCATTGAGCAAAAGGCTTTGCTTCCTGCACTTCATTAACAATGTTAAAAGGAACAAATGGTCCATTCAAAACATCATCCCAAATACCCCTATCAACTGATTCTAAAAGTATTTGCATTCTGACTTTCCAGAAATGATAGTTTTCACTAGTGAAAAGTGGAGGTCTATTGATAGACGCACCTTCATAAATAGTTTGGTTTGACCCTACCATTTTCGAAGAATTTGAATAACTATCAAAGCAAGCTCTGATACCAATTGTTGTTATCACGCAGCTGAATAACTAAACAATGGTAAAAAACGAAGAGGGGGTGAATTGGATTTTTAAAAGTCTTGACAGGTTTTAAAAATTTTTCTCAAAATTTAATTGATTAACTTAAAATAACAGATATTTTATAAGCAAGTGCAGATAAATAAAAAGTTTAAGGGAAGAAGATGCACACTGATATTTATATTGGTTCGGATCAAAAGACCCTACGTCTAGTTGTTAATCTCTTAAACAAAGAGATTAACTCAATCACTATAATAATCAGATTACAACAGATAATATAAGAGTAAGGATTAGAAAACACCTCTCTTGAACAACCATAAGAGATGAACAAAACTCCCCCTGAATCACACAAGAGATGACCAACATTCCTAGCAACAGCACATCACTCAATCTTCTAAGAACTCACTTAGAAAAAGTTATCACTCACTCACACTAGGTTTTTCAAAGCTTTCTTTAAGAATCTCACAGAAACACTTTGCAGTCACAACACAAGAACTCTGAATCTTAAAAAGGTGTTTTCAAAGTTGAACTGCAGTTCCTTAAATAGGGTTTTCAAAATTAGGTTAAAAACTGAAACGTCATGTTCCAACTGCCAAGGATAATCGATTATCACTAAGAATAATCGATTATTCCAGTAGGTTTTCGAAAAATAAGAGACCTTTAGAGAGACGAATGAAATGCTGCTGATTCTAAGTTTAATTAAACTATTCGACAATACACTTATTTTATTTTACAAGGTAACATTTAAACATTTAAACATTTTATCTTCATTCTTGCTTGATCATCATTCATTTCTTGATCATCATTCAAAATCAATGGAATTCCTTCTTTTTGCCAACAAAATGAGTAACAGAATGAAGCATTTCAAGTTAGTGAAGATGTGAAGTAATTTGCTTAAATTAAATATTTAAATACATTTGTTGACATGTATTCTCTTTATTATGTTTTAGGTTAAATAACAAGGAATTTGTTTTAGATGAATCATTGGTTAACCATAATACAAGCTTCATATTTTATGACATTGTTAACATAGTTGAAACACAACCTTGTTGTTATTGGTACATATTGGTTTATGTAGATATGAAAATTATCCAAATTCCATGTTCAATGAATTAGAAGTCCCATAAAGAAATAATGCTCATGTATTCTTATTAGAATAACTTTTATTCTCACCAAGAAGGATAAAAATATGTTCATCAAGAAACTCAAATTGTATGTTTGTAATCTAGAATAGACTGATGAGACAAATATCTACTAAAGCACTGCCCCTAATGACACAATGTCAAATTCTTATAACAACATATGTCATTAAGATTCTACCATTGAAAGCTAGTTTTTCAAATACATACTTGATCATATCAATTTTTTATACTAACCAAGTGTTATAACTCGACATATATTGTATTAGTCGATGGGTTATACATGCCAATCTAGAACAAGTCCGCTCTAGAAAAGAGTATCTTAGTTTATAACTTTGCATTGTTTACTCAGGTAATAAATATCATGCTCTTTTTTCCTTGTTGCATCATGTTGGCCCAAAATCCTATTCACTAACTCATCCAATATTGTGAAATATAATATGAGGTCTTCCTTGTATTGGTGGGAGTAGCACAAGAGGTTCCTGTAAATATTGTTTGATCCAGTCAAACATTGCTTGGCAATCCTCATCCCATTTCATATTTTGATTCTTGTACAACAACTTGAATAACGACTCACATGTGGCAATTAATTGGGAGAAAAGTCTAGCGATGTACTTTAATATACCCAAGAAATAGCGATGTACTAACGACTCACATGTGACATTTGTAGAATTGCCCTTACCTTATCTGGATCAACTTTTATTCCTTTTTGGCCGACTATAAATCCCAATAACTTTATGGATTTTATGCCAAAAGTGCATTTAGTCTGAATTGGCCTACACTTAAATTTCTTTAACCTCTCAAACAACCTTCGTAGATTAAAAATATGACTGACTTAAACTTAAATCTCTTAGTTCATCATATCATGGACCAAAGTTACCATGACTCTATGATAAGTCATTCCAACATTCTTTAACTTGAATGATATAACCTTACATCAAAATGTTCCTTACAAGGTAATGAAAATGGATTCCTCAATGTCTTTAGGCATCTTCCAAAATTTGATTATAGTCAAAGACCCCATCCATAACAGGGAAAATCGAAAATTGAGCAATGTTATCAACCAAAGTGTTAATATGTTGCAAGGGAAACTTACCTTTAGGGCTAGCTTGATTCAAATCTATATATTCTACACAAATTCAAGTTTTATTTTGTAACACCCCATTTAATTAATAACATAATTAAAGGAAGCGTCACACTAAAGATATAATAGCACAGTCTTGGAGTTTCCACATAACTTCATACAGTTATCCCATGCATACAACGATGCCAAACAAAACCAGGTACAGAAAATTTAATAGCAATAGAAAGGAAATTTGAAGGGTAGCAAATACATGGGTTGTGGCCCTAAAAGAAAATTCACTAAGCAGAATCCAGCCCAGGCGGGCTAAGCAGTTGAGTCACCATTTCCCTGTTGACCGCGAGCACCTCTCGCATCTGCTCACATCAATAAATTGATGATCATCGCAAAAGAAGAAGAACCACATACAAGACAACCAGACAAGCAAACAGGGTAAGCTAGAGTAAAAATATTCCATCAAGCAACCACATGCCATTACACAAACCAAACAGTATATATATCATCCAAACATGTTCTGACTTCTCAAACAATACACTAGACTCTGACTCGACTCATTCAGATACATATAATCTGGTCGGATTCAGCGGATGCTTGCACTTATGGTGGATTACCCTACTCACCCCCGAGTTGCTCACCCCCGAGCTAAATGTTACAAGTGTTATAATGTTTTAATCCCCCACACACAAGGTTAGCCCTTAATGAGTTTCGGGCCTCCTACTACTCTCACCACAAGAGTTAGTCCGCTATAAGTGAGACTAACTGACTCCTTAGAGTGTCAGGATGCAACCTTACCTTGAATCCTTACCAAATCATATAGATGGGGCACCACCATGAACTCCCACTAACAGGGGTCATGGAATTACGTCCCGACCACTGAAGCACAACCCTGAAATCTCACCTAGAGATTCCAAGGGATTACGTACAGACCATATACCGATCATATTCAACAAATAAGTGATATTTATCGCACATATAATTCTCATGCCAAACCTTGTAACCATTTTTCGTTCGTACCCCTGGTTGAATCAATGACAACTCATCCTTCCCAAAATCCATGAATATAGAGCTTCATCTCATAACAATACCATTGCCACCTTAATACAAACCTTCTTATTCATTTTACATGCCAATATCACACTAACATACCAATTCAATTTATAACTACATATATTTCATGCCTTTATCAACTTCATACTTTAAATATACAAATCAATCAACCAAACAATCCATAACAGTCAAGTGAAGAGAACAACGAGGCCCCAGCGGGTCTCGTTCAAGCCAGGAGCCCTCGCTCAGGCAAGAGGAGTGCCCTCGCTCAAGTTGCAGGCCCTCGCTCAAGCTGCAGGCACTCGCTTAGGCTGCGACAGAGGCCTTGAGAGGTTTTTCACACACTCGCTTAGGCGAGCCCATCCTTACCTGAACGAGCCCACTCCTCGCCCCAAGGTGAGGTTCCTCGCCCAAAGGTGAGGTTCCTCGCCTAGGCTAAAACTACAGCGACACACCTCGAGCTCCCACGCGTTCTCGCTTAGGTGAGCATCTCTCGCTTGAACGAGATAGTACCTCACTCAAAACAAAGACCCTCTGCTTGAGCGAGAGCTCGAGCGCGAGCTAGGGTTTGTTTCTACAAGTCTCGCCTAGGCGAGACAAGGTCGCTTGGGCGAGAATGTCGGGTCTCGCCATTGTTCTCCCTGCAACAACCACACACTCATGTCCAAACAACAATGCCATTTCATCTACAATAGTACATTAACCACACAATCATGCAAACATTGACCGAATAAGAAGGAAACGAACTGACATGAAATCCCTAGCTTCCCTTACCTGGAGATAAGCTAGCAGAATATCCCGACGCAATCTCGACGCCGAACAAAGGAGCGCAGCAGCTCTAGGAACAAAGTAAGAAGATGGAATGGAAGAGCTTGGGTTCGCTTGAAGAGAGTTGACGGCTAACCCTAGCAGAGCTCTAGCAGAGCTTGTGTTTGCAAGAATGAGGGCTGAATGGGAGACCCTAGCAGCTTTAGTGGCCTTAGCACCCTATGGGCCAACCCTTAGGCCCAATAGATTAAGGCTAGCCTTTAAACATTAGGGCATAAAAAGAAAATTGGGCCTTACATATTTAATAAAAGTGGAAAAGATAAATGTATAGGTTATATTGTAAGACCTGGGAAAATTAAATAAATAAATAAATAAATATTTATTTAATAAATGTGAGGGTGGGAATCCCTAAGTTAATTAATATGGAAAGAGAAGACAAGGAGCAATGGTACCTCAAGTGGTTAAAAGTACTTGACTATTATTAGAGGACTTGGGTTTGAGCCTTGTGTATGTCACTAGTGTATTAATTTAATTGTATTATTATTTTAATAATATGTTTGACCATGGTGTGTGATAATGTAATCCTAGAGGTGTAGGAATTATCACAAAACATGAATTACTTGAATGGTTGTGCAACTGTTTGGTAATTGAGTTAGGGTAGGTTCACATCTTGGCTAGCACAATTTAGCCTTGACTTATTTGCATTTTATTATTTTTTTGGTTCTGTAGTGTTAGGAAAAACCTAGAAACCCTAGTAGCTGTTAGAGAAACCAAAGAGGCATGGAATAATCTGTTACAGTGCAATGAACTCACTTATTAATGGTATTAATTGTTATTTTCTTTTTGGGTAATTAAGGGAGAATTAATAAGGCTAATAATGGATGAGAGGGAGGAGACTTGTGCTCTTGGGAAGGCATTTTCATGTGGCTACCAAAAGGGAGTTTTAGAACCCTAAATACAGAACTTAGGAGAGTGTTAGAAGGCTGGAAGGAGTGCCCAAGGGTGAAGATCAAAGGGAAGATCAATTATGGTGTAAGGAAGGATTCTAAGAGCACTTTTGGAGCCGGAATTCCAGGTTAGGGGAGCTGTCATTTCCTGTTTTAATGATATTATATGCAATTACGTTATATATATTGATGCATGAAAGTCTTCTCCTGAACCAAATTCTTGTATCGTTTAACTTCTTGATGTTTGTTGTATGTGGTTTTAGAGAGAGTATATGTGTGCTTGTGGTTTTCATTGTATTAAGTTGTCTTTGTGAACTCATCACTGCTATGATTATTATGATTCTTCTTTCTGTCTTGGCGTGATGTTTAGAGTTTTTCTTCTATATATGACACACTTATGATTATTATTTACTATTATTATTATATTACTATCATTATTTTATTATTATTATTTTACTATTATTTTTATTATTAGAAATGTTTTATTTTAATGATGATTTTATTATCATTATTATTGTTTTATTATTATTGATTTATTTTATTGTTTTATCTTATTAGTATTACTATTTTATTTTTATTGTTTCATTTTATTTTATTATTATTTTCATTTTCATTTTTTTATTTTTTATAGTTTCATTTTTTTATTATTATTATTATTATTATTATTATTATTAATTTCATTTTACTTTATTTTATAATTATTTTTATTAGTATTATTATTTTATTTTATTTTACTATTATTTTATTATTATCATTGTTTTGTTTTATTGATGATTTTATTATCATTATTATTGTTTTATTATTATTGCTTTATTTTATTATCATTATTATTTTATTTTCTTAATATTATCATTTTATTATTATTATTATTATTATTATTGTTTTATTTCATTATTATTTTTATTTTTAAAATTTCATTTTATTATTATTATTATTATTATCATTATTGTTATTGTTCTTATTTTTAATTATTATCATTATTACTATTTTATTGCCTGTGCGATATTTTAGGGCAATGGTTATGTATTCTTTCTGGTTTGTATATTGTTTGGTTGACCAAGATTGTGTGTTGGGTATAACACTTTGTTTTAATGGTTTTATGTGGATTTATTGTGATTCTCCGGGATGTATAAAAGCAAGAATATGATTGTGTTTGATGTATGATCATGTTATATTGTGTAGATAGTGTAATGATATTACGTTAAAATATAAAACAAATTTATATTTATTAAAAATAAAGTGAAATGAATAGAGAAATTAATTGTTGATGAATAAAAAAAGAAAAAAAGATTTACAAGTTTATAGAAAATATGTAAAATTAACCATTGATTTTAAAAAATTTAATAAATAATTATATTGCAAAAGGTAGAATTGGTATTATGAAATGTGAACACAAAAGAGGGAATCCTCTTTATATATTGTTATAGATAATTATTATTATTATTATTCATATTATTATTATTTACATTATTATTATTATTATTATTACTATTTTTATTTTTTTTATTTTTTATTTTTTTATTGTTTTATTTTATTTTATTTTATAATTATCTTTATTATTGTTATTATTTTATTTTTGTATTTTACTTTATTATTATTTTATTATTAATGTTATAATTATCATTGTTTTATTTTATTTATGATTTTATTATCCGACGAGTTTGGTAGTCTTGGGACAAATACGGACTGTGGTTCATATTGGGGAACTCCACTTGATTTCATAGATCGTGGTCGTGGCAAATTTATTCCCACGTGTGGACTATTAGGTTGGGGAAATCCTCTTTATGATATTTTCTTGTTTTATGAATTTTAAACGTTTTGTAAACATTTATCTTACCAGATTCGGAGTCTGTAATCCAGAATCATAGTTTGTGGATTTTGATTTATTACAGTATAATAAATGTCATAAATTTTCCCGCATTTTGGGAAAATGAATTATTATAAATACAATTTCATACTTTTTCCTATTCTAATTATTTAAATTAGTAATGTCCGATCGGGATGTTACATATATTCTGCAAATAAATGGAAATCTCAAATATTTGGGAAGACTATCAATAGAATGAGTGGAATATTGAATAATCAAAGATTATCACTAATACAAGTTATTCACAAAGTTGGTTACTCAAACTACAAGTCAAAAGAAATTCAAAACTATGGACTTCCAAAAGATTCAAAAGATAAATCCAATAGGATGTTCCAGTACAAAATCAAGTACAAAGTTGCACGCCCAATTCAGTTTCACACCTTTCACCCAATGAAGTTCCACTCGCTTAATGAATCATGCCTAATTCGCCCAGCGAGTCAATTTACCCGACAAGCTGTAAATTTTGAAAAATCTAGAAATTAAGGGCTTGACAAAGGTTAAAGACACACTTGGAGAGAAAGAGACTTGATATTCATACACTTGACGGTAGAAGGGCATTCTGAAGGATGGAGGCATTCAAATCCATCATCAATCTAGTGTTCAGTACGTCTAGGAGTAGCTAATTCCCTCATTCATGAGGGTTGGGTGTAATGTATTCTTAATTCTCTGTGAATTCTTCATTCAATATAATTTTTTTCCATAATCTCTTATGTTCTATTCTTGTTTTAACCGCATAGTCTATGAATTTTTCACATGCAAGAGTCCTTATTGATCCGAAAGATAGTTTAAGAATCCAAATTATGATATTTAACTATATATTCTAAATATGGTGCATATGTGGAAGTGTTGGTTGATCCAAAAGATAGTTTAGGAAACCTGAGTATGTGGCAAAGATAATTTTCAGAATTTGAATACTTCGAGACAACTCGCCCAACGAATAGAGGTGACTCGCCCAGCAAAAGACAAGTGTCAGAAATCAGTTGTGATTTTAAAAGATTTAAGGCAGCTCGACCAACTCGTTGGGCTTGTTCGCATAGAAAATGCACGTGAAAGTTTTTAGATCAATTTTTCACTTTCACATTTCAATTTTCACTGTTGCCCCTTGCTTTCTCTCGTTGCCACCATGTCATTGCCAACTTCTAGCTTGCTCTCCCTCTCTTCACTTGCAACCTTTGAGTGAGGCGAAGTACTATCCATCCATTCATCAACATCTCTTTTCTTTCTCTTTTGCACAAGAATGGGCCCTCTACATAATGCATAGTGGTCCTCAAGGAAGAGGAGAACTATTGAAGGTTCTTCCTATAACACCTCTTTTGAGATGCCATATGAAAATTTAAAATTTTCAAGTCTTCCAAATGAAACTCTCATACCATCCTTTTTAGATGGGAACTTTCACAGGTAATTTGTCTCAAACCACTTACCAAAACATTTGAATAAAATTGCATCCATCCAAAATGAAACATCATTAAAATCCACACTCAACCATTCTGCTATGAGTCACTAAATAAACTTATTACAAAACCTTCCGGAATAAAATAAACTTTCAAAGTAGGCAATTATTACATCATATCCCGAAATAGTTAAAAAAAATTAAGTAAACTCATTCAGTTCAACAACACAATTCAATTCATCCATCCATCATTCCACAAACAATTAAACACATAATTCACTAACTCTAAGCATTATTAACTTCCCTTACCTGAAATTACGACTCCACTGCCACAAAAAGTACCAAACCCTCCTTTGAGCTCACAGGGAACACAATTCAACCTAAAAACAACGCAATCGTGATCAGGGAGCAAAACTAGAACCACTGATGAAGGAGGAATCACCTAAAGGACATCAGATAACATATGTGACCTAAAATCCTCCACATGCGTTTAATCGAAACTAAAAGAAAGAAAAAGGTAGAAAATCAACTTACTCAGTTCTAGAAATTGATCAGACAGGTTTAGATAACTCGTCTCTAAGATCATCCTAGCGGCCTCTGATCTTCAAATGAATTTAGGAGTGAGAAATCTAGAGAGATGGGAGAGAGTTCTAAAGTTAGAGTTTTTAGTGAGATGAAATGTCTATAACTAATAAAACTCGTTTATAATATTTTTATTTATACTTTATGTTTTTAATAATAAAATAATTGAGTATCATTATTTTAAACATTCTACCAATTCTAAAACACTATTTTCTAGGACCTCACATAAATAAACAAATAAATTAAAAATTTACTAATTAAATTAGTTTTTGAGACATTTGTCAACAAAATAAATATAATAATAAAGTGAATTTGTTAGTATCTTCTTATATTATAATATATATATATATATATATATATATATATATATATATATATATATAAAATAGATGTGTAAGCAATCTCTATTAATAATAAATATTTATTTTTAAATAATATTGTTTTAAGAGAAAAATGTAAACCATATTCGTCTTTAGTTTTATTAAATGACCAAGTAATTAAAAATAAAAAAAAATAAAATTAACAATGAAAAAAAGTAATATAAGAACTAAATATTTTAAATATAAGTTTTTTTTTTAATTTTTTAAATGACTAAATAATTAGAAATTATAAAAGGGTAAATTAAAAATAAAAAATAGTATAAAACAATTAATATTGTAAATATAATTTATTTTTTAATAAAAAATATATGAAAAATGCATTAGAAAAAAAATTAATGATGGTGAAAATGTGTCTACGAGTACACATTAAAAGTACTATTTATTTATTTATTTATTTTAAAAATTAATTAATTTTGAAAATAATTTTTAAATATGAACATCGTGGATGGAAATAATTAATAGTTGAATTCGAACTTGAAGCATAATTGATGTTTTAGGGATGGGTATGAAAATTTTAAATTTGAAAAACTAATAGTGTTATTTAAGAATTAAAATATTAATTAATTAGATGTTAAATTATAGAATGGAGATAGATAAATCAATTTTTATCTTTAGGACAAATAAACAAATATATTAAAGATGTACTAAAAATTAGGGATGGCAAAAATATCCACTATCAGTGGATTTTTGTAGATGAAATCTATGGCGAATAATTAGTACCCGTTGTAGGTATTTATTACTTGCAGATAACATGTAGTTGATATTTTAATATCCACTGATAGTGTGAGTATCATACTATCTGTACTCGCGGGGACTCGTTATCCGTAAAAAAATAAAAATAAAAGTTAATTCATATTTATTAAGTAAAATTTAACTAAAATTAAAATTAAAATTATATTTATATTTTATTTGGTTAAATTCAATTAAAATTAAAGTTTAATTTATATTATATTATATTTTATTTTTTATAATTTTATTTAAAAAATTTATAAAATATATATTTTTCAAATATTTACGGGTATGCAGGTATCCATGGATACCCGCAGGTTTTAAAAACTATGTTGGTATTTTATAAATGGGTAACAAGCAAGTAAACAAACAGGTAATAGATGATTTTTTTTTTGTTTCTACAGGTCGGATTATAGGTAGACACTGTGTGTATCCGACCTATTCGCATCCCTACTAAAATCCTAACTTTTGAAACACCGTCAACAAAATAAACAAAGTTAATAAAGTAAATTTCTTATTATCTTTTCTTCTTATATTATAATATAAATATACTTTAACAATAAATCAATTTTTATGGTAAAGACAAATAAACAAATAAATTAAAAATGTACTTAAAAACTCAATTTTTGAAACGCGTGAACAAAACAAACATAGTTAATAAAGTAAATTTATTAGTATTTTCTCTTCTTATATTATAATATAAATATTTTTTAACAATTAATCAATTTTGATGTTTAAAATAAATTAATTTTAAAAAAATAAATGAATAAAAAATTAAAGTTGAGATAGGGAAATCAATTTTTATGTTTAGGACAAATAATCAAATAGATTAAAAATGTACTAAAAAACCAATTTTTGAAACACGTCAATAAAACAAACATAAAGTAAAGTTTTTAATATCTTCTGTTCTTATATTATAATATAAATATATTTTAACAATAAATCAATTTTTATGTTTGAAACAAATTAACTTACAAATAAAATAAATGAATAAAAAATTAAAATAACTTACATGTTCAACAGTAAAATAAATATACATAAAAAAATAAATTAAAAATATACTAAAGCCCAATTTTTGAAACATTTCAAAACAACATAATAAAGTAAATTTTTAGTATTATTTTTAATGAGATATGTTATCCATTAAATAACACAAAAAATTAATATCTTTGAAATGTTGGGTTATTACATTATGTTTCTTTATTTTCTTTTCAATCCCATTTTACCCATACTATATTTTAAAATCTATCTATCTATCTATCTATATATATATATATATATAATAAACTCCGAACCATTTGGAAAAAATAAACCTTATCATACCGTTTTTTCAGTGGAGTTGCAGACACCTATAATCATTCCCATTGGGCATGAAGACTGCAAAGTGGACCCCACCACTTAACCATCTTCTCCGCTTCGCAAACGCTATATCAATCCGATCTGGAACATCATCATCCTCAATTGTTAAAAAATCGCACCAATCTGGTCCTTTGATTTAACTTAATCAACAATAAAATCATCAATTAAAATATAGTTTAATGGCGAGTGTTCCGTTATAGACACATTTTCATTTTCTCACTTCACTCACACGCTTCTCCAACATGTCAAGCGACGCCGTTTGGGTCCTCTTCCTCTTCGCCTTCTCCCTCTGCCCTCTTCCCTCCGCCGGGACCCGCTCGTCAATCGTCCTCCCGAGTCAACTCGGCCGTGACTCGCCGTCCAGTTGCCGCGCTCCTGATCCCAACCTCTATTACCAGCCGGTCATCGGAATCGTCAGCCATCCCGGGGACGGCGCCTCCGGACGCCTCAGCAACGCCACCGGCGTGTCTTACATCGCCGCCTCCTACGTGAAGTTCGTGGAGGCCGCCGGCGCCCGAGTTGTTCCCCTCATTTACAACGAGCCGCCGGAGAAGCTTCTGAAGGTAAAGGCTTATCGTTACTCCGTTATTGTTACCGCTGTAAAACCTGAATAACAAATTCACTCGCTCTTTTTTATAACTATTCCGAACTTTCGCAGTAGTTAAGTTTATACAGATATTGTTTTCCTTAATTATTATTAGATAATGTTTAAATTTAAAGATAGAAATATTTTTAAAATAATAACATTGAATGAATGCGTTGTTAATAGACTTCAAATTATTAACAGGTATAAAGAAAATGGGCAAATTAATAAGACTGTTCATAAAATACTTTTAATTCAATTGATGCTTTGTTTCCTAGGACTTTCATTTATTCTTGATATTAAGTTTCAAACAAAGATTTCTATTAAAAATGTTTATTTTCAAATAAGATCGGTACAATTATATGATCTAAACGAACTTTTTTTAATTAATATGAGCTAGTTTTTTTTTTTTTTTTTTTTTTTTTTTCGAGATTGAAAATAACCTTTGCAAGTCGGTCTTTGTTTCATATAATTAAGAAAAAAGGTAAAAAGGATTGGAACATGAAATTAATAATATATGAATAATCAAGGATGAACATGAATAATATATTGGAACATGTGAGTAACACAAAACATTTTTTTTTCATTTGATGAAATTTATTAAAAGTTACCCATATTTTTGTGTTATTTTAACACTTCTTACTATTTATTGTAAATAATCAAGGGGGAGGACCATCAGAAATATACTATATTTAACAACTACTTTTAATCCACTTTTTGTATTGATTAAAATTTATTTAAAAGTATAAAGGTGATGAGTATAGTTTCTTTATTAATAAATATAGCTGGAAAAAAATTAATTTTTATTATTTTTTAAATGAAAAATAATATATTTAAAAGAATGTGTTTGTATCAATTTTCTTATTATTGGGTAAATGCCATACTTATACAAGGCTAAAACGTTTTTACCTATTTCATAACTAATTAATGATTTGGTATTAAAGTGTCTTAAATGCATTTTTCTATTTATAATAATTGAACACAATAAGAGGTTTAGACACTTCTCGATCAAAGAACTATGTTACGTCGATGTCATAATTGGATTAGTAACATGATGATAAGATTCAGAATATGAATAGAAAGATATTTTAGGGATTAAAAAGAAAAGTAAGCTACAAAGGAAATTAAATCTTACTAACTTATCTTTTGGATCCTTTTATGTGTCCATTTTCTTTTCTTTCTTTTCTCTTTGTGGCAAGAAAAACCCTGCCAAGTTAGTACCTGATACTTTACACTAACTTCCTATTTTTGAGTACTTTTAGATATAGAAAGTTCTGGTAAGTACATAGTGCATGATATGGTACGAAATTGCATACATGGGAAAGAAAAGATAAATTGTTGTAGATGTATGCAACATTAACCCTATTTGTTTCGCTAATGATGTAGAAATGTTTGTGATGTTTTTCTCTCATTTTCAGAAGCTCGAATTGGTAAATGGAGTTCTCTTCACTGGTGGATGGGCTAAAAGTGGATTATATTTTAAAACTGTTACGAAAATATTTAAGGTATCTATGTATCTTTTTCTAATGTTCAAAAAGTGGGTGATATGGATGCAGATGTCAGAGTGACTTGTTTCTTTTTTAATTAACTAACATGCATTTGGAGGAAATTTTCTTTGCATCTGAGTAAAACTGAGACTTCTAGAATCTGGAATGTAAATAATCGGTGTAAGATTACTACTGGGGAATGAATAGCTCGTTTCTTAGCTACTTAGCATTTATTTTATTTGTACTTTTGTTCGATAAATTTGTTTTCGTGATGCTGAGGAATGCTCTGTTGATACACGTACTTTTTCAATTTTAGAACTTTATGCATCAAGTTATCTTTTTCTGTGCAGAAAATTTTAGAGAAAAATGATGCTGGAGATCATTTCCCATTATATGCAGTTTGCTTGGGTTTTGAACTCATAACGATGATCATAAGTCAGGTAAGCTTCTTTTCCCCATGAGGAAATGTCTGCAGATAAATCAGGTACTTGCTACTTGTTAGTATTTTAAGTTGTGTTGAATGAATTTTAGGCACCATAGTATAGTTTTCTGCGTCATTTGCTTCAAGTGAATAAATACATTATTTATGTTATCTTACTATGTTTCATTGTACTGGGAACATTGCCATTAATAATTTCTCTTGGATTTCAAATTCACTACACGTACAGTTGAAAATTTTGCTGTTATATCAATTTGGCAAATTTTATTTGTTTATTCTAAGTTAAACAATTTTAACAATATTCATGAGGTGTTGAGAAGGTGGGATGAGTTGAGACAATGTATTATTATTCTAGTTCAATTCTCTTTTTCTTTTTTGTTTCTTTCATGTTATACTTATTTCTTTTTATCCCTTATAATAGGACAATAATATTCTTGAAGAGTTTTCTGCATCAAATCAAGCAAGTACTATTCAATTTGTGGAGAGTGCAAAAGTGGAAGAAACTGTTTTTCAAAGGTGAACAATTTATGCTAATAGCGCTTTGATCTCTAAATGGACTTGTAATGAATTTGGGAACTGAGCTTTGAACTTAGGTAGCAAATGGCCAATATTTTTAGGCATCTGTTCTCTTTAAAGGGCCGAACAAAATTTTGGAAAAGCTCAAAAAATTAAAATTAGCATTATGTTAGTGAAGGAAAGACAAGATACAGAGCCTTCACAGAAGCTAAATTGGTTGACCTTCTATTGTTAAAGGAAAAGAGAGGCTGAAAGTAGGGCCAAAGCCTGATCAGTTCTTGCCTTATAAAGCATCACTGAATTCCTCAAAGTTTTTGGTCTTTTCTTTCACAAGCAATGGAATATGAGAAGATGACAGTGACTAAGTAAATGTATAGTACGTGTCTTTCTCTATCTAAAAAAATATAGACGAAAGGAAAGAAAATGGAGAAGACTGAGGGATAACTAAAACTGAGAGGAGGGAGCAAGAGAGACTGAAAGCGAAGCCAGAAGATGAGCAGTGACATGATTTAGGAAATTCTCTCGTTCCTGCAGAATTCCTCCAGTATTGTTTATCTCTGTCCATTAATGATTTTTTTCTTATTCTACACAATGATGATGGTGTATCTTAAAGTGTTAAATTTAGGTTCAGCATTTGTCATAGAATAAATATGCAATAATCACTTTATCATTTTCTATTTCCTGTAGATTTCCTCCAGAGTTGTTAAGGAAGATGACTACAGATTGTCTTGTGATGCAAAACCATCGTGTGAGTTTATATAGTCAATAAATTATTCTTCAGCATGAGGCCTTTACTGATTTTTACGACCTGACAACAATTTAATTGTCTTCAATTAGAGTATTTTACTCTAACCAACCTGACCCTAGGCAAAATGAATCGGTTGGTCTGGATTTTCAGATCAAACTGATTTGAAAAATGCTAAACCTAGATGTTTAAAATTCGGTAATGTAATTTTTATCTTATTTCATATGTGTAGTATGGCATTTCTCCTGGAAAGCTTCTGGATAATCGGAAGTTATCTAGTTTTTTCGAGATCTTGACAACTTGCACGGATGAAGATGATAAGGTACTCAATGTTATCCTATCTTTAGAAATGATGTTGGTACAAATCCATCTTTTGGCATATATTTGGCTTCCCTTAAAAAAACAATCTAATAGTCTGTGTAATTCTTCTAGGTTTATGTTTCCACTGTAAGTTCACGAAACTATCCTGTGACTGGCTTTCAATGGCATCCAGAGGTGATTGATAAATTTTCTGTTGCAGTATTGTGAATTTCATTTTATATCCTAAATATTATGCCAAACTCTTAATATTTCAGCTATTTAATGTCCTTCACAAATGATGCTGCAGAAAAATGCCTTTGAATGGGGTTCACCAAGAATTCCACACACTGAAGATGCCATTCAGATAACTCAGCATGCTGCAAACTTTTTGGTCAGGTTAGTACTCAATGTGATAATATTATCACTCGTTACTCCCTCCTAACGTAGTGTTGTGCTGATGAAAGTAATACGTTTTGAAAAATCTTATATCTAGGAAGTGGGAAGTGGATGTTGGTGAGCATATAATAGACTCTAAGTCCTTAATGTTTCTTGTCTCAAATAAAAAATACTTTAAGCTTGTACATGACTCTTTTTATACTCTTGTAGTAAAAGTATCGTGAGGTTTGTATTAAATTTTTATTTTAGATGGTGTGACTATACTTGGGGATCAAAGGACATGAGAGGATAGTCTGTATTGTACCAATTTTCAGTGTTATCCTCTAGTTGTCTTTAGACGATGGTTGTGATTTTTCTTGGATTTTGGATTTCCATGTTATATCTCTGTGTACCTTTGTTTTTTCCAACATGCACCAACAATTGTAGATGACTTATTCTTCGAAAAGTGGCTATCTTATTGCAAATCCCAACTCAACTACAGTTTAGAAAATAATTTTTAAGAACACTCTTGCTAGTTGCAACCTGCGAATAATGGAATGATTAAGCTTTTTTCTCTCATTGTGAACTCGCCAGTAGCTAACATTTTTCCACTTTCACATGTCTGGCACCAGTGAAGCTAGGAAATCCATAAACAGACCAGTTATTCAAGAATTGCTAGACAATCTCATTTACAATTACAGTCCCACTTATGGTGGGAAGGCTGGGTATGCTCATAATGTCTTTAAATCTTTGACATCAATTTGTTGTACATGTGAAGTTACTGATGATAATGTGTTTATGCTTCTTGTAGGAAAGGATTTGATGAAGTTTATTTATTTGCTGAAGCCTAATGCTGGAAAATACTTTGTATGCACAGTAATCATAACGAAAAAGGATGTATTCACGACCAAATATCATTATTGTGATGCAGAGTAATGAAGATGGCTTGTAGAGAAAATTGGTAACTTTAAGACTATTTTTCTGTTGAAGATGACTTGTAGAGCTTTCAGGATTATTTTCTGAGGCCAAAAGTATAAAGTTGCATTGTAGAAGGATTTGGCACATGGACCATGAAGGGTGCGTCTGCACAAAGCATTGCACATTTTGGATTTTGAAACACACTTAATGGACCATAAAAAATGAGGCTTAAGAGATTAAGGTGTATTTAAAGAAAGGCGGATGCGTCCTACACCCTGTCAAATTTCTTCCAGCACCCCATCACTTCCAAAATTTATATTTGATAGGACGTAGAAAGCAACAGCCTTTACGAAATATATTTTATTATGACATAAATAAATGGGTTGATATTTGAATACACAATAAAATGTTAACATTGTAACGAACCTAAACCCTAAAAAAAATTAAATTAAAATAATTGTTAAATGTAAAATCATGTACATACAAAACTTTTTTAAAATAATTATTAAAAGCAAAAAATATGTTTAAAATAATAATTAAATGTAAATTATTTATAAAATAAATAATTTTTAAAATAATAATTAAAAATAAAATTGGAATAATATATTGTGAAATATTTTTATATATATATATATATATATATATATATATATATATATATATATATATATATATATATATATATATATATATATATATATAAAAAAATTTTTTTTTTTAAAAATAAAATAA